>Ga0335085_10000327_pt1 | contig 140224 bp, 103 predicted proteins | sample Lox_Sample_45_FD_206712 | JGI IMG/M metagenome (GOLD analysis project Ga0335085, IMG submission 206712) | Soil microbial communities from Loxahatchee National Wildlife Refuge, Florida, United States - Lox_Sample_4.5 | ecosystem: Environmental > Terrestrial > Soil > Wetlands | place: USA...
AGTAGCTCTCATAAGCCTTTACCTTTCACTAGGTTTATTTGTTTTCCGCTGCACCAACATGACGCAGCGTTATAGCCTGTGAGACGGCTCTGGAGAATAAAGGTTACAACCGGTGCAAAATCTTTGTCGCTGCTTTGGCCGTTTGCTCAATGTCCGTGGCCGTGTGCGCGGTTGAAATGAAGCCTGCCTCGAACTGCGATGGCGCGAGGTAAACGCCGGCAGCCAGCATTCCGTGAAAGAATTTGGCGAACCGCGCACGGTCGCTTTTCATTGCGTCGGCCAGATTGTGGACTGGCTCGCTCGTGAAGTAGGCGCAGAACATCGAGCCGCAGCGGTTCAATTGCACCGGAACGTCCGCGGCCTTCGCGGCGTCCCTCATGCCGGCTTCCAGTTGTGCGCCGAGTTGCTCCAATTTCTGGTAGGGCGGGCTGTCCCCAGCCCGCTGCGGCGCGGTCGGGACACCGCGCCCTACCGATAATTCTTCCAGTGCCGCAATGCCCGCCGCCATTGCCAGCGGATTGCCGCTCAAGGTGCCGGCTTGATAGACTGGTCCCAACGGTGCGAGCAAATCCATAATGTCCGCCCGCCCGCCAAACGCGCCAACCGGCAGACCGCCGCCGATGATTTTACCGAAACACGTCAAATCCGGCGAGATGTGGAACCGTTCCTGCGCGCCGCCGGGCGCAAGGCGGAAACCCGTCATCACCTCGTCGAAAATCAGCAACGCGCCATTGGCTTTCGTGATTTCACGAAGAAATTCCAGATAACCCGGTTTCGGCAAATAAACCCCGGCGTTGCCCGGCACCGGCTCGACGATGATGCCGGCGATTTTTTTTTTGTTCGAGTCGAACGCGGCTTTTACTGCGTCAACGTCGTTGAACGGCAGAACGATGGTATGCTGCGTGAACGCCGCCGGCACGCCCGCGCTGTCGGGATTGCCAAACGTGAGCGCGCCGCTGCCGGCTTTGACGAGCAGCGAATCCGCGTGGCCGTGATAGCAGCCGTCAAACTTGATGATTTTATCGCGCCGGGTGAAGCCGCGCGCGAGCCGGATGGCGCTCATGCAGGCTTCAGTGCCGGAGTTCGTCATGCGCACCTTCTGCACGCCGGGCACGAGCGAGCAAATCAGTTTTGCCATCGTCACTTCAAACGGATTGGGAATGCCAAAACTCGTGCCGTGGTCGGCGGCGGCTTTGACGGCGGAAATGATTTTCGGATGCGCGTGGCCGAGAATCGCCGGTCCCCAGGTGCAAACGTAATCAATGTGCTCGTTGCCATCCACGTCCCAAACACGCGCGCCCTTGGCCCGGTTGACAAAGAACGGCTGGCCGCCGACGGCGCGGAACGCGCGCACCGGCGAGTTCACGCCGCCGGGAATGAATTTCAGCGCCTCGGCAAACAGCGCCTTGGATTTGGTATGTGAAATCACTACTGGTTTCTAAAAAAAGTTTGTTGCAAGGAACCGATTTCCGTGCGAATCAACATGCCGTCGGTGACGTTGTGCCGTTGAAACCAGCCGTCGTTGACTTCCAGGACGTATTGAATGTTCGGCTTTGTCGCCACGACGGAGTTGGTGTCGTATTTTTCGAGATGATGAATTTCCTGGATCACGCCGTCGGGGCTGATGTAGGCGGCGGAAAGCGAATCCGGACAGTTTTTCATCCAGAACGAAGGCTGATAGGGCTGGGAAAAGACAAACAACATGGCGCTTTCATCGGTGACATTGGTGCGGAACATCATGCCGGTCATGATCTCGCGCGGGGTGGTGGCCAGTTCAGCATCCAGTGTTTCCGCGCCGAGATAAAGTTTGATCGTCGGTAGTTTTGGCTGCGCGTGTGTGGGTTCCCAATGGTCCGCTACGGGCTTGGCCGGCGCGGTTTCGGCCTTTTTGCAGCCGGCCACCAAAGCCAAGGCTAGAACCAATGACAGAAATTTAATCAATTTCACGCCGACAAACTGCCGGAGTTCGCGACGGTTTTCAACCAATCCGTATGACCGTTTCCTTTAACCTGGGTTTGACTATTCCAGGCCGATTGACTAAGGTTTCAATTCGGACGACCAACAACAAAATTACCCCGAAGCTTATGCCGAAAGCCGCCGACAAATCCGCCGTCGAAACCAAACCTACCGCGTCGCGCACGCGCGAACTGGACGCCGCCATCGCTACCATTACCAAAAGTTACGGCGAAGGCAGCATCATGCGCCTGGGCGACGCGCGGGCGCAGGTGAAAATTGACGTTATCCCGACCGGCTCGCTGGCGATGGACCTGGCGCTCGGCGTGGGCGGCATCCCGCGTGGTCGCGTCGTGGAAATTTTCGGGCCGGAATCTTCCGGCAAAACCACACTCATGCTCCACGTCATCGCCAATGCGCAAAAGGGCGGCGGGCTGGCCGCGTTCATTGACGCCGAGCACGCGCTGGATCCCGGCTACGCCAAAAAACTTGGCGTGAATCTGGATGATTTGCTCGTGTCGCAGCCGGACTCCGGCGAAGAGGCGCTGACGATTTGTGAAACGTTGGCGCGTTCGAATGCGCTGGATGTGATCGTGATTGATTCCGTGGCCGCGCTGGTGCCGAAGGCCGAACTCGAAGGCGAGATGGGCATGGCGACGATGGGCATGCAGGCGCGGCTGATGAGCCAGGCGCTCCGCAAGCTCACCGCAATTCTGGCCAAGTCCAAGACTACCTGTATTTTCACCAATCAATTGCGCGAAAAGGTCGGCGTGATGTTCGGCAATCCCGAAACGACGCCCGGCGGCAAGGCGCTGAAATTTTACGCCAGCGTGCGCATAGACATCCGGCGCAAGGAGACGCTCAAGGACGCCGCCGGCAACGCCACCGGCAATCACGTCCGCGTCAAGATTGTTAAAAACAAGGTTGCGCCGCCGTTCGCCGAGGCCGAGTTCGACATCATTTACAATCACGGCATCAACAAGGAAGGCAGCATCCTCGACGTGGGAGTGGAAGCCAGCGTCGTGGCCAAAAAGGGCGCATGGCTGCAATTCGAGGGCGAATTGATTGGCCAGGGCAAGGACGCCGCGCAAAAGGCGCTTGCCGAAAATCCCGCGCTCGCCCAAAAAATCGTGAGCGCCATCCTCACCCAGCGCGCCTCGGCCTGACATTGCCTTGAGCCGTTTCCCCATGAGCAGCATTCCCGACATGGATTTGGATCTGGAAAATTTATTCCAGCCCGCGTGGGCGCAGGAAAAACCGGGGGCCAATCGCTACGAGAAATTCGCCGGTGAACCCGCCGAACGCGGCGACCGTCGGCGTGAAGGGCGTCGTGGAGGACCGCATGGGGAATCGTTCGGCGAGCGTCGCGGTCCCCGTCCGCCACGTTCTGGTCCGAAATTTGGCGACCGCAAAAAGGGCTTTGACCGCCGCGATGACCGGCATCCCGCCCCACGGGACGACCGCCGCGAACCACCCGCGCCGTTGCCGGAAATCGCCGTTACTTTTCTGCCGGATGAAAAAGGTGTCGAATCGCTGGCGCGCCAGATCAAGATGACCGGGCGGGCGTATCCGCTGTTCCAGATCGCGCAACTCGTTTTGCAGAAGCCGGAACGCTATGCGGTCCGGCTGGCGGTAAAGAAGAAGCCCGAGGGCGTCGTTGCGCAACCGCTGTTTGTTTGCGCGCTCGACGACACACCGTGGTTGAGCGAGGACGAGGCGATTGCGCATGTCCTGAAAAATCATTTTGCCACGTTTTACCAGGCCGAGCGCACGGCCACCGAGCCGCCGAAGGGGACCTACACGTTCGTTGCGCAATGCGGCATGAGCGGCGTGGTTCTCGGTCCGCCGAACCATCACGATTACCAGAACCGGTTGCGCAAATTGCACGCCGAACGCTTCGCCCGGATGCCGTTCGACGCTTTCAAGGCGCGCGTGAAAATCGTGAAGGACGAGGCGGTCGTCAAAAAGTGGGTCGAGGAACAGAGTTTCAAGACCGAATACGTGGTGCTGAACGTGTCCGAACCGCTCAAGCTTTCGAACCTCGACGAAGTTGAAAAACATTTCCGGGCCGTTCATAAGGAGACAATCATCAAGCCTGTGGAAACGCACGCGGTTGCCGGCGTACCGAGCCGGAATTTGCGCAGCCGTGAATTGCAGCGGCTCGTCCGCACCGAGTGGGAGCAGCAACGGCATTTCCCGTTGCAACTGGCCATGGAACTCAGCCGGCAATTTGCCACGCACGGCCTGCAGTTTTTCAAGGTCAACAAGACTTTCACCCACGTTTCCGTTGCGCGCCCGCAGTTCCTCGATCTTGAAACCACACCGGTGTCGGAAAACATCAAACGCATTATTGCTCACATCAATGCGTATCCGAAATGCAGCCGGCGGCAATTGGTCGAGACGCTCGCGCCCGCGCCACCAGCGGCGGTGATCGAAATCAAGCCGGAAGCGGAAACGCCGACGGCTGCCGCGCCGGCTGAAGGCGGCATGCCCAATGTTCCCGCCGCAGCCGCCGAAACAACATCGGAGCAAAACGCCATCATCGCTGATTTGCACTGGCTCGTGCATCAGGGCCACGTGATTGAATTCGCCGACGGACGGCTGGAAACCGCCAAAAAACCCGCGCCCCGGCCGCCCAAGCCGGAGAAAAAGCCGGCTGAAGAAAAACCGGTGGCGGAAGGCGAAGTAATTTCGGCGACGGAACCCGTTTCGCAAACGGAGGCCATCGCTGCACCGGCGGCGGAAATTCAGGCGCCCGCCGAAGTTCAGACTCCAACCACTGAATCTGTGGCGGCGGCTGAACCTGTCCCGCCCGAGTCCGTCGTCACGCCGCCTGATGAAACGACTGAGGAAGCGGTTGAATCGCCGTCGTAACTGTAACAGCGGACGTAAGTCCGCTCTGTTTTTCCCCGGGAAATGAGCCGACTCACGTCGGCTGCTACAAATTCCTTGCTTCCTTTAATTTATCGTCCTGCTAAGTTTATTTATGCCTTTCAGTAAATTAGGCCTTGCCCCGACAACCCTCGACGGCGTTCGCGCCGCGGGTTACGTCGAGCCGACCCCCATCCAGCTCCGCGCCATCCCGCTCGTGCTCGCCGGACGCGACGTCATTGGCAGCGCCCAGACCGGCACCGGCAAGACCGCCGCGTTTGCCTTGCCCATTCTCTCGAAACTCGACCAGCATTCGCAGGAAAAAAGTCCACGCGCGTTGATTCTCGAGCCGACGCGCGAACTTGCCGCGCAGGTGGAAACGGCCTTTCGCGATTACGCGCGGTTCACCAATTTGAAAATCGCCGTCGTTTTTGGCGGTGTCGGTTATGGACGCCAAAATGACTCGTTGCGAGCGGGCACGGACATCATTGTCGCCACGCCCGGCCGTTTGCTGGATCACCTCGAACGCGGCACGGTGCGGCTGGACAAGGTTCAGTTTCTGGTGCTCGACGAAGCCGACCGGATGCTCGATATGGGATTTCTCCCCGACGTGCGCCGCATTGTCGAACGCTGCCCGCGCCAGCGCCATACCGCGCTGTTCTCGGCGACCATCCCGCCGCAGATTGAAACGCTCATTCAATGGGCGATGAAAAATCCCGAAACCATCGAAATCGGCGCGCGCCGGACTCCGGCCGAAACGGTGAAACACGTCATCTATCCCGTGGCCGATTCGCAAAAATCCGAACTGCTGCTGGAATTGCTGAAACGCGTGAATTACAACTCGGTGCTGGTTTTCTGCCGGACGAAGCACGGCGCCGACCGCATCGCGCAATTGCTCAAGCGCAACAACCACGCCGTGGCCGTGCTGCACTCCAACCGCACCCAACGCGAACGCGAGCAGGCGCTCCGAGGTTTCCGCGACGGACGATTTGAAGCGCTCGTGGCCACCGACATTGCCGCACGCGGGCTGGACATTGCGGACGTGAGCCATGTCGTCAACTACGACGTGCCGCAACATCCGGAGGATTACATTCACCGCATCGGGCGCACGGGCCGCGCCGAGGCCAGCGGTGACGCCTTTACCATCATGACCGCCGAGGACGCCAGTCACGTCTTTGCCATCGAACGCTTCATCAGTCAGAAAATCCCGCGCGTGAAGTTGGAAAACTTCGATTACAAATACACCATGCTGTTCGAGGAAGGCAAACCCGGCCAGCCCAGAGGTGGTTTCCCCGGCAAAGCTCGTGGCTCGCGCGTCCACGGCGGCTACCATTTCGGCATGGCGAGGCGGAGAAGGTAAATTAAGCTTGTAACTTCAGCCATAATGAGCTTCACGATGACAATTGGGGCAAAGTGCAACAGCATTTTCAATTGTATCTTCCCCGCCGTCGGCCAGCGGCGTTCGGTGGTGAACTTCAAGAAATGGAGTTCCGTCGGATTTTCTATGGAATGGAGCATTCTTTTTACAACGCTCACAAATTCCGTTCGCGCGTTTTAGAACAACAATGATGACGTTGGCATTTCTACGAAAGCCGCGAGAAATTATCAGGAACGGTTCGGGAGTTTTCGGGGCATTCTGCAATCGTTGTTGAAGTGTCTCTGCATCGATATTTTTAGCCACCGCAAGTTCATTTGCCAACTTGTGATTGCTTGTCTCCTCTGTTTCCACGGTAATCAAATCACCAGAGTCGTTAACTTCCGCCCAACCGGGTGAACGCATTTTCCCAAGGGGGCTGCCATCCTTTTTGCTAAGAAAACTAATTGGTAGCACGATCTCTACGCTTCGAAGATTTCGAATGGTAATTAGGTTAATTTTTTCCCGTTGCAAAAATTTACCTCGCTCGTTCGGTTGAAACCTTTCGAAATGAAGCAAAACCTCATTTTGCCGATGCTGCGACATTTCACGTTTATCTTCCCATTTGATGATTTCGGCGGTGTAGCAAATGTTTGAAGGTCTCTTCGCTGTGGAGACGTAGAGCCTTATCGGTGAATTTGGTGTCGGCAAACACTCTTCAAGTGGTCGAATTATCCGACTTTCTTTCTGAAGAAATGATTCGCCTCCGGCACGGGCGGTTTGGGCTACAAGGATTTCGGTCAAAACCTCTTCAGGCACGCCGTTGAAGAAAAGCGCTGTATTCATAGAGTTTTAATTTCTCAACCGCAGGTGGCTAAAGCGTTTGTTCACCGATAAATTTCCCGACGGTGTCCGACGGTGATGACGATAATTTGCGAGGTGCGGTCTTGGATTTCGTAAATCACACGGTAATCGCCCACGCGAATTCTCCAAGCATCTCGGCCTTTGAGTTTCTTTACGTCCGCCGGGCGCGGATTGGTCTCCAGCGCAGACAATCTTGCGATAATCCGATTGGCAATTTCATCCGGCAGCCGATCGAGTTCCTTCTGAACCGATTTGGGCAGGATGACCTGAAATTTCATTTCGCTTTGCGCTCGCGCCGCGCGCGATAAGTCGTCAGAGTCGAGAACTGGCCGGCGGCAATTTCCGAATGGGCGCGGTCATGCAAAGCGTCGTAGGCGTTGATGTCGGCAATTTCCTCAAGAATCAATGCGCCAATCGCTTCCTGCTCCTTTTTCGGCAGCGCGGCAGCTTTTTCAATCGCCTTTTCCAGCAACGCGGTCATGGCTAAAGGATACACCAAACCTTCATGCGCTCAAGGTGAACTTATTCGCGTCAACCATCTCCGTGGTTGAAATAAAAAAGGCGCGTCGCAAGGCGCGCCTGTGAGTAATTCTTTTGAGTGGTTATTTCGTTACCAATTCGTCCATTCGCGGTTACGGCGTCTTTGCGGTTGATCCTTCCGGTTTATCCACCGGGATGCGCATTCCATAGAAGGAGCGATAGACGAACGTCAGCGCCACCAGGAAGAACACGATGCCGATGGCCGTTTTCAATCCCTGGTTTTGCATGGTCACGGCGATTTCCGCCGCGAGCAGGCCGAACAGCGTGGTGAACTTGATGATGGGATTCATCGCCACCGAACTGGTGTCCTTGAACGGATCGCCCACGGTGTCGCCGACGACGGTTGCGGCGTGCAGTTCCGTGCCCTTTTGCTTCAAGTCCACTTCCACGATTTTCTTGGCATTGTCCCACGCGCCGCCGGCGTTGGCCATGAAGATGGCCTGGAACAAACCGAAGAACGCGATGCCCACGAGATAACCGATGAAGAAATAAGGATTGAAGAACGACAGCGCCAGCGCCATGCAGAACACGACGATGAAGATGTTGATCATGCCTTTCTGCGCGTAGATGGTGCAGATTTCCACGACCTTTTTGCTGTCGGTGATGGAAGCCTCGGCCTTGTTGAGGTTGAGGTGTTCCTTGATGTAAACAACCGCGCGATAGGCGCCGGTGACGACGGCCTGCGCGCTCGCGCCGGTGAACCAGTAAATCACCGCGCCGCCCATAAGCAGGCCGAGAATGACCTGCGGCTGCACGAGGCTCAAATGGGCGATGACGCCGCCATAAACCTTTTCGAGCAGCATGATGATGCCGAAGATCATCGTGGTCGCGCCCACGACGGCGGTGCCGATGAGCACGGGCTTGGCCGTGGCCTTGAAGGTGTTGCCCGCGCCGTCGCCCTTTTCGAGTTCGAGCTTGGAATTTTCAAAGTCGGGCTTGAACCCGAAATCCTTTTCGATGTCCGCGCGGACGTTCGGCACGGCTTCGATGCGGCTCAATTCATAAATGGACTGGGCGTTGTCGGTGACCGGCCCGAAGCTGTCCACGGCGATGATGACCGGCGCCATGGCGAGGAAGCCGAAGGCGACGAGGCCGAAGGCGAAGATGGGCGCGGCGAAGGTGAATTGCGCCGGCATCAGAACAAGCAGGGCCGGGTTTTGTGAAAACATGTAGGCGCCGAACATGAGCGCGATGATGACCAGCCCCATCCAGAAGGCGCAGAAATTGCCGGTGACAAAGCCGGACAGGATGTTCAGCGAAGCGCCGCCCTGACCCGAGCAGGTGACGATTTCTTTCACGTGCCGGGACTTGGTGCTGACAAAGATTTTGGTGAATTCCATGATGAGCGGACCGGCAAGCGTGCCGCAGGAAACGATGCCGGCCAGCACCCACCACAGGTTTGGATCCGCCGTGCCCATCGTGTCCGTCACTCCGCCCAGCAGAATTTTGCTGGCAATGAAGGCAACCGCGATGGAAACGATGGAGGTCAGCCACACCAGATTCGTCAGCGGCTGTTCCCAGTTGAAATCCTTTACGTTGCCGTAAAGAGAGTTGCTGACGGCCTTGTTGACGTAGAATGAACCGAGCGACGCCAGCACCATCAAACTCTGAATCACAAAAATCCAGACGATAAGCTGGCCGCAGATGCCCTGGGTTTCCGCCATTCCGCCGAGCGCGAGGGCGAGGAACGAAACCAACGCCACGCCGGTCACGCCGTAGGTTTCAAAACCGTCCGCCGTCGGGCCGACCGAATCGCCCGCGTTGTCACCGGTGCAGTCGGCGATGACACCGGGATTCTTCGGGTCATCTTCCGGCAGGTTGAAGACGATTTTCATCAGGTCCGAACCGATGTCGGCAATCTTGGTGAAGATGCCGCCGCCGATGCGCAGGGCCGCCGCGCCGAGGGATTCGCCGATGGCGAAGCCGATGAAGCACGGGCCGGCGAGTTCGCGCGGGATGAACAGCAAAATGCCGATCATGCAAACCAGTTCCACGCAGACCAGCAACAGGCCGATGCTCATGCCCGAACGGAGCGGGATCATGAGCGTCTGCAGCGAGTTGCCCTTGAGCGAGGCAAATGCCGCGCGGCTGTTGGCGTAGGTGTTGATGCGGATGCCGAACCACGCCACGCCGTAGCTGCCCAGAATGCCCAGCACGGAGCTGGCCAGGATGACAGCCACCGCACCGACGGGTTTTGCCTGCAGGAAGTAGAAGTAATAGACGATGCACAGGGCAATCAACGCCCAGAGCAGCATGATGAATTTCCCCTGCTGCGCCAGATAGGTTTTGCACGTCTCCCAAATCATGTTGGAAACGTTGCTCATGGACTTGTGGACCGGCAGTGCCTTGCACCGCACAAATTCCCAGGCTCCGAACAGCGCGCCGACCGCGCAGATGGCCAGCCCGAGAAACAACAAGGCGTGGCCGCCCATACCGACGCCTGGAAACGTCACTTGTGTCAGGTCGGGCAGATTGATGTCGGCATCGCCGGCAAAGGCGTTGGCCGCTCCGAACAGCATGGCAAACAGCAATGCGACACGGATAAGTGATTTATTTTTTTGCATAGTTGAGTTGGATTGTGATTTGACTACTTTTTGGCTTTTTTCGCGGCTTCTTCTTCGAGTGCGGCTTGTGCGGCGGCGAGGCGGGCCACCGGCACGCGGAAGGGCGAGCAGCTCACGTAGGTGAGGCCGAGTTTGTGGCAGAACTTCACGCTGTCGGGATCGCCACCGTGTTCGCCGCAAATGCCCAGCTTGAGATCCTTGCGGATTGAACGTCCTTTCTCCACCGCAATCCGCATCAACTGGCCCGTGCCGGCCTGGTCAATCGAGGCAAACGGATTCTTCTTGATGATTTCCAGTTCCGTGTAGGCCGGAATGAACGAACCGCTGTCGTCGCGGCTCATGCCGAGACAGGTCTGTGTCAGGTCGTTGGTGCCGAAGCTGAAGAACTGCGCCGTCTGCGCAATCTCGTCGGCCGTCAGCGCGCCGCGCGGCACTTCGATCATGGTCCCGACCATGTAGTCCAGCTTCACTTTCTTTTCTGCCATGACTTCCTTCGCCACGCGATGGACGATTTCCACCTGCAAATCCAGTTCCTTCTTGAACCCGACCAGCGGGATCATGACCTCCGGTTTCACTTTGATGCCGGACTTCTGGACTTCCGCCGCCGCTTCGAACACGGCGCGCGCCTGCATCTCGGAAATTTCCGAATAAACAATGCCCAGCCGGCAGCCGCGGAAGCCGAGCATGGGGTTGAACTCGTGGAGTTCCTTGACGCGCTGTTTGATTTTCTGAACGGGCACGCCCATTTTGTCGGCGAGGTCCTGTTGCGCCTTGTCTTCGTGTGGCAGGAACTCGTGCAACGGCGGGTCAAGGAACCGGATGGTGGCCGGATAACCTTTAAGCGCTTTGAAGATGCCGACGAAATCGCCCTTCTGGTAAGGCAACAACTTGGCGAGCGCCTTTTTGCGGTCGTCGAGGTTGTCGGCGAGGATCATTTCGCGCATCGCGTCAATGCGATTGCCCTCGAAGAACATGTGCTCGGTGCGGGTCAGGCCGATGCCCGTCGCGCCGAATGCGAGCGCGTTGGCGGTCTGATCGGGCGTATCAGCGTTGGTACGCACCTGGAGCTTGGTGACCTTTGAGCACCAATCCATCAGCTTGCTGAACATCTGATAGGTCGCGCTTTCCTTGGCATCCAGGGATTTTTCAACCAGCACCTGGACGATTTCAGAAGCTGCGGTCTTTAGCTCGCCCGGATACACTTCACCGGCGGTGCCGCTGATGGACAGGTAATCACCTTCCTTGTAGGTCGCCCCGGCCACCGTCATTGTTTTGGCCTGATAATCAATCTGCAACGCGCCCGCGCCGCAAACGCAAACCTTGCCCATCTGCCGCGCGACCAGCGCCGCGTGCGAGCTGACGCCGCCCTTGGCCGTCAAAATGCCTTCGGCGGCAATCATTCCGCGCAAATCCTCCGGCGTGGTTTCGTTGCGAACGAGAAGAACCTTCTCGCCCTTGGCCGCCGCCGCCGCCGCGCGGTCGGCGTTGAGATAAATTTTGCCCGAAGCCGCGCCCGGTCCGGCCGGCAATCCCCTGGCAATGCACTTGGCCGCCTTGACCGCCTTGCGGTCAAACACCGGCGCCAGCACCTGGTCCAATTGGTCCGCCGGCACGCGGCGAATCGCCGTCTTCCAATCAATCAACTTTTCCTTCTCCATCTCGATGGCGAAACGGACAGCGGCCAGCCCGGTGCGCTTGCCGTTGCGGGTCTGGAGCATGAACAACTTCTCGTCATCAATCGTGAACTCAAAGTCCTGCACGTCCTTGAAATGGGATTCGAGGGTCTTGCGGACCTGTTCCAACTCGGCAAAAGCCTGAGGCAGATGGTTTTTGAGTTGCGCCACCGGTTCCGGTGTGCGGATGCCCGCCACCACGTCTTCGCCCTGCGCGTTGATGAGAAATTCGCCGTAGAAAACCTTTTCGCCCGTCGCCGGGTCGCGCGTGAAGGCCACGCCGGAGCCGGAGTTTTCGCCTTTATTGCCATAAACCATCGCCTGGACGTTGACGGCGGTGCCCCATTCGGCGGGGATGCCATATTTGCGGCGATAAACAATCGCGCGGTCGTTCATCCACGAGCCGAACACGGCGCCGGACGCGCCCCAAAGCTGTTTCCAGGGGTCCTGCGGAAATTCCGTGCCGCTGCGTTGCTTGATGAGGGCCTTGAAACGCTTGACGAGTTCCTGCTGGTCCTGCGCGGTGAGTTTGGAATCTTCGATGTCCGCGTGATACTTCTCGTGTTTGAATTCATGAATCACGACCTCGAACGGTTCGTGATCTTCGTTGGCGGTCTTTTGCACGCCGAGGACGACGTCGCCATACATCTGGACGAAACGGCGATAGCAATCCCACGCGAACCGCTCGTTCTTCGTGGCGGCCACGAGCGCGAGAACGGTCTGGTCGTTCAGGCCGAGGTTCAAAATCGTGTCCATCATGCCGGGCATCGAATCGCGTGCGCCGGAGCGGACGGAGACCAGCAGCGGCATCGCGGTCTTGTCACCGAACTTCGTGCCCATAATTTTCTCGAGGAAAGCCATGCCATCCTGGGCTTGCGCTTCGAGCACCTTCGGATACGTCCGCTTGTTGGCGTAGTAGTAAGTGCAGACCTCGGTTGTCATGGTGAAACCGGGAGGCACGGGCAGTCCGATGCGGCTCATTTCGGCCAGATTTGCGCCCTTGCCACCGAGCAGCGGCTTCATGGAGCCATTGCCATCGGCCTTCTTGTTCCCGAACAAATATACATATTTGGATGTCTTCGATGCTTTAGCCATAAATTATCAATTCTTCGTTTGTGTGATTTTCATTGGCGAAATAAGAAAACCCATCTCGCTTTCAGAATTAAGTTTTGCACATCCGGCGGGCGGCTCTCCACATATCTTGGCAATACCTTCACTTTTTCTGACGGAACAATGGGTTTCGCCATGAAAAATTAATGGAATTTTGGGTTTGCAACAGACGGTCAAAGGGCGGTCATTGGGTGGGGAGCCATGCTGCAATGTGGATAGAGACCTTTTGTTTAACAAAGGCACAAACCCGTAATAAACACATTGTTTTGGCCCGGAAAATGGTTCATTTTGCCCCGGAATGAACAGAATTCCTGGTGGCAACGGCAACGGGAACGGGAATGGAGCGAAAAGCCTGCTGGAACAGCCCTCCAAAAGGGCCGCGCAGCCGCCCGCCGTAGCGCCTTCAACCGAAGCCAGGGACAGCCGGGTGGCGTTTCAAATGCACGATGGCCTGGAGCTGCGCGGAACACCGGCGCGGGTTACGCGCCAGCAGGTGGCTTTTGAGTTGTACAGTCCGGCGGCCATTCCGCGGCTCTCCGAAGCACTGGACCAATTTCAAATCACGCTTCAAGGACGGACGGTCTATTCGGGGCGCGCGGTGGTGCGCAGCGTGGTGGACGCCGGCGCGAAAGTCATGTGCGAGGCCACCCTCGACGAGACGCAATGGACAGACTTGAACCTGGCCCTGGCGCTGCAAAAGGACGGCCAGATCGCCCGGGAATTCAAATCCTTCCTTAAGGACTGGCAGAAATTTTACAAGGTGTCGCCGGAATTTAAAATTGTCGTCGCCGACATGCAGACCTTTCTGCATGACCTGCGCCTGTGGCTGGAACGGGTGGAGTTGGGGATTCAGTCGCTGGGCCGGGACGCGCGGGAAAAACTCGATCCGAAATTGACCCAGGAAATCGCCCAAGCGGTCATCCCGCTGATCAACGCGCTCTTTGAAAAATTCGAAGCGGTTGCCAAGGACATCGGCGAGGAACATTGGGGCGCTCATGCCCGGTATATGCGACAGCAGCTTCATCCTTTGATTTTGACCGCGCCCTTCGCGAATCGCACTTTTGGAAAACCGCTGGGTTACGCGGGGGATTACGAGATGGTGAACATGATTGCCCGGAACGGTTACGAAGGAGACTCCCTGTTCGCCCGGATTATTCATGGTTGGTTTGTTGCGCAACCGCCCGCGGCGGCGCATCGCAACCGGATAAAATATCTCACCGAGCGGATTGAATTGGAGGCTTACCGTGTCGCCCGCGCGGGCGGCACGGCGCGCATACTCGACTTCGCCTGCGGCCCGGCGGTCGAAATTCAGAATTTTTTCCGCTCCTCCTTCAGTGAAAAGGTGGAGTTGACGCTCGCGGATTTCAACAGCGAGACGTTGGAATACGCGCGCCAGACGCTCGACAAGATAAAAAATCTTCTCCGTTTGCGGACGCCCGTGCATTTTCAGAAAAAGAGCGTTTCGCAACTGTTCCGGGAAAACCACCAGCCGGCGGCGGAGAAGCCGCAATACGATTTTGTGTGCTGCGCCGGTCTTTTCGACTATTTACCGGATTCCACTTGCAAACAATTGATGAACATCTTCTACGCCTTCCTCGCTCCAGGCGGGTTGCTGGTGGCGACCAATGTCGAACCGTCCAACCCGTTGCGATACGGCATGGAGCATTTGTTGGACTGGCATCTGATTTATCGCCGGGAACCGGAGTTGCGCCTACTGTGTCCCGCGGAGGTCCATGAAGACTTTGTTTCCGTTCGCATGGATGCGACGGGCGTGGATCTCTTCATCGAAATTCGCAAACCCGCCAATGGTTAATCACCCTCCATTTTCCGATCCCGACTTTGCGGAGGCGTTTGTTGCCCATGAACGGCAAGAGCGGTTAAGTACCGGCAAGGTGGCCTCGCTGCTGGTCGTGATCTTGATGCCGCTCGGCTCGGTCATGGACTGGCTGGTTTACTATCCGCAACGCTGGGAATTTTTCGAATTGCGGATCTTCTGTTCCATCCTGGTGGGCGCGCTCTGGTACTTGCACACGACTGAGTTTGGACAAAGACACTATCGTCAACTCGGCATTCCCGTTGCACTTCTGCCAGCCTTCTTCATGTGCTGGATTATCGCCGCGGCGCACGGACCATTGTCGGGTGCAACCTCGAGTTACTATGCGGCGCTAAATTTGATTCTGCTGGCCGTGAGCGTTGTGGTGCGCTGGAACCTCTGGGAGTCAACGTGTTGCGTGGCGGCGATCATCTTAATGTATCTGGGTGCTTGCCACTTTTATTGGCTGGAACCGTCGCCCAAGGAATTTTTCCACAACCTCGCCAACAACCTCTACTTTCTGACGTTGACGGGCATCATCGTGGTCGTCGGCAATCAACTTTTCAACAAACTGCGCCTCCGGGAATTCACCCTGCGTTACCAACTGGACAAAAACAAACATGAGCTGGAGGAAACCAATCGGAAGCTCATTGAGTTGGACCGCCTGAAGAGCCGGTTCTTCGCCAACATCAGCCACGAATTACGCACGCCCCTCACGCTGTTGCTCTCACCGCTGGAAACGCTGCTCCAGCGCTTCGCCGGCCAGATGGACAAATCCGTTCACGATCTGCTGCTGACGATGCATTCCAACGGCATGAGGCTGCTCAAACTCATCAATGACCTGCTCGACCTCATCCGCCTCGAAGCGGGCCGAATGGAAATCAAAGCTGAGCCGCTGGATCTTGCGGACTTCATCAGGGGTCTGGCCAGTGCGGCGCGGCAGGTGGCTGAGAACAAAAATATCAAGCTGGAAACTTACACCGATTTGCGGCTGGGCGTCGTGTCCGCCGATTCCGACAAACTGGAAAAGGTGGTTCTCAATCTGTTGTTCAACGCGCTCAAGTTCACGCCGGACGGCGGGCGCGTGGAGTTGCGCGCGGAAAAACGGATTTCAACCGGGACCACGCGCATCTCTCGCGTCCAATCCGTCGCGCCGGACTCTTCAGACCAACAAACGAATGGGGTGCAATCCGAAATCCGAAATCCGAAATCCGAAATTGAAGAACGTGCTTCCCAACTTGTGATTCGCAATCCGCAATCCGAAATTGAAGAATTGGCCATTGTCGTCAGCGACACCGGCATCGGCATCGCCGAAAAAAACCTGCCTTTTGTCTTCGACCGTTTCTGGCAGGCGGACAGTTCGGCGCAACGCAAATTTCAGGGCGTGGGCATTGGGCTGGCACTGGTCAAGGAGTTGACCGAAATGATGCGGGGCACCGTAACCGTGGAAAGCCGGGAAGGCAAAGGCACGACCTTTACTGTGCGACTGCCGTACCAAAAGGCGGAAATGGGAAGCCGGGAGTCGGGGAGCAAGGGGCAAGAGACGGGGCTTGAAACCGGTGCGGTCGCCAAGGAGGAATGGCTGGCCAATTTGTATCGCCGGGCGGAGTTGTTCCCCGCCATGGCGTCCCTGCGCGACGCAGCCCAGCCGGTGGAATTGAGCAAACGCGGCCTGCGGCCGTTGGTGCTGGTAGCCGATGATGAGCCGGATATGCGGCGCTTTTTGCGGTCGCAACTCGATGAGGATTACGATGTGCTGGAGGCGACGGACGGCATCCAGGCGTTGGAAAAGGCGACACAATTTTTGCCGGATATCATCTTGCTGGACATGATGATGCCGGAAATGGACGGCCTGGCGGTGTGCCGGGAATTGCGCAAACGCGAGGACACCGCGGCCGTGCCGATTATTTTGCTGACGGCACGCGCGGACGAGGAAACCAAGTTCAACGCGCTGGAGATGGGGGCCAATGACTTTCTGGCCAAACCCTTTTCATCCACCGAACTGCACGCGCGCATCAAAAACCTCATCGAATCCCACGATTTTCAGCGCAAGCTCTCCAAGCAAAACCGGGTGCTGTCCACTACCATCGAGCAGCTCAAGGAAACAGAATCGCAATTGGTCCAGTCCGAGAAGCTCGCCTCGCTGGGCCGCATGAGCGCGGGCATCATCCACGAAATCAACAACCCGCTGAATTTCGCGACGACGGGTTTGTTCGCCCTGCGCAACAAGTGCAAACAACTTGCGCCGGAGGAACGCCGCGAATACGCGGAAATCCTGAGCGACGTTGAGGAGGGGATGAAACGCGTGCGCAACATTGTGTCCGATTTGCGCATGTTCTCGCATCCCGGCGCCGGACTGGCCGAGCCGGTGGACGTGACCGAGGCCGTGAACACGTCGCTACGCTTTCTCGCCGGCGAGTGGAAGAATAAAGTGAAAATCGAGCAGGAACTTTCGCCGGGACAGATTGTCCTCGCCAACCGCAACAAATTGATTCACGTTTTGGTGAATCTATTGCAGAATTCACTCGACGCGATGCGCAATAAAAAATTCGAGAAGGAATCGCCGGCGATTTGGATCCAAAGCCGGACCGAAAGTGAGCGGGGGTTCATCACTCTCCGCGACAACGGCCCTGGCATCGAACAAAAGCATTTGGATAAAATATTCGATCCGTTTTTCACGACCAAGGACGTGGGCGAAGGCATGGGGCTGGGGTTGAGCATTTGTCATCGCATCGTGCAAAGCTATGGCGGGCATATTTCGGTGAAGACCGAAGTGGGCCGATTCTGCGAATTTACCCTGGACTTCCCCGTCAAGGCCCAACCCGTCCCCGAACCGGAAATGGACCATGGAGAACCTGTACGACTATAAAAAATTCGCGATCCTGTACGTGGATGATGAAGAGCGGTCATTGACCAACTTCATCCGCGCGTTTGGGGAACAATTCCGCATTTTCACGGCGACGACCGCGCAACAGGGGCTTAAACTGCTGGAGGAACACGCCGACGAAATCGGGCTGCTGATGACCGACCAGCGGATGCCCGGCGAAAAGGGCGTGTGGCTCTTGGAGCGCGCGCGCCAGTTCCGTCCGCGCGTCATCCGCGTGCTTGTCACCGCCTACGCGGACATGGACGCCGCGATTGCCGCGGTCAACACCGGCGCGATTTACAAATACGTTTCCAAGCCGTGGGACCCGCCGCAACTGGAGCAGACCCTGAAGCGCGGGCTGGAATTTTTCATCGTCCAGGCCGAGCGCGACCAGTTGCTCCGCGAAAAAATGTCCGTGCTGCACAACATGCTGATTGCCGACCGCATTGTGAGCCTGGGCCTGTTGGCTGCCGGCCTGAGCCATCACATCCGCAATTCGCTGGTGGCGGTGAAAACTTTTCTCGATCTCGCGCCGGTGAAAATGAGCGAGGAAAAGACGGATTTGCAGGGCCTGCGCAATCCCGATTTCTGGAAGGACTACCATCGCAATGTCCAGTCGCAAATCGAGAAAATCAATTCGTTGCTTAAGGACCTTTGGACGGCGTCGTCTAATCCTTCGGCGCCGTTTACCGACCAGATTTCCCTGCACCAAATCATCGGTGACGCGGTGAATTTGATGCGTGAATCGTTTGCCGCGCGGCGGATTGAAATGGAAAGCCGGGTCCCGGACACGCTGCCTCTATTGCGGGTGGACAAGCCGAAATTCAGCCGGCTGTTTGAATTGTTGCTGCGGGAGGAACTGGCGATGCTGCCCGCCGGCAGCCGCGTCACGCTCACGGCGGAATTGCGGGACGGTGCGCCATCGGAGATCGTCGTCCAAATCAATGACAACGGTCCGGGTCTGCCGGAGGAGGCATTGCGCGCCGTGTTCGATCCGTTTGTGGTACGCAGTGGAACGCCGTCTGAATACGGCATCCATTTGATGGCCTGCTTTTTCATCGTGCATCATCACGGTGGAAAAATTGAAGCCCGAACCCAGCCCGGTCGCGGCACCACGTTCACCCTTCATCTGCCGCTACAGCCGGAGCCGGCGGCCGTTTCGGCCAGCGACACGGATTTTCTCAGAAAGGCGCTGTTGAACGACAATTTGTGGGAAAAGCTGCTCGCCTCCGCTTGATTTTTCGGCCTGCCAGCAAGACGGAAATGCTTGAGGTCCGCGAATCAGTTTTTGGAGTTTCAGCCAGAGTGCGGAGCAAAATCCCTTTTGAATTGCGAATAGACATTCATAGCTTTCTTGCTCTGTTTTAATGGATTACGCGGAAATCTTCCGCATTTATCCACCTACCTTTTCAGTCGAATTGGATTGACCTTTAAGCTCAATTTGTGGAATATCGTGGGCAGTGACTGGAACTGAGTAGCACTGTCACTGGCTCAGAATACGATGAAAACCATTTTGGTGTTGTCGCCTCATCCAGACTTCGCCGAAGTGATTCGTGCGGGCCTGAATCCGGAGAAATATGGCATCGTGCATCGCATCGGTGTAGAGGAAGCCGAGCCATTGCTGATGCATGGACTGGTTAGCGTGTGTGTCTTGGATGTGGACCTTATTGGCGTTCAAGGAGTCTGGGCAATTGAACGGCTTCGTCGGCGTGACGGCAAATGTCCCATCATTGCCTATACCGCCGACAGCCAATCCGAGTGGGAGGAGGAAGCTTTTTTACACGGTGTCACGCATGTACTTACCAAACCTGTCCGCCCGCGGTTGCTCAATTCATTGTTGGAACGCCTCTGGGTGATCCCTAAGCATTCACCTCCGCAGGCCGCTCCGCCAACACCGCCGCCAGCGCCAGCCGCATTTCCCCGTGGGCCGGAATCATTTCCCAGCCGCTTCGTCAACACGTCACAAACGCTGGGCGTGTTGCGGGATTTTTCGTCCATCCTCACGCATTCCCTCGATGCCGAGGCGATGCTCAAACAGTTCCTGCTGTTCCTGCGGGAAATTTTCAGCGTCAATCGCGCCGCTATTTTTCTGAACCGCCCCGTCCTGCCGCTCAACGAAGCGCTGCCTCCGGACAAAAGCCGCGGCCTGCGCGCCACCGCTGCCATTGGTCTTTCATCGGGGTTGCTCGAAAACATAGAACTGTCGCTTGAGGCCGGCATTGGCGGGCAACTGGTCCGATTGGGCAGAATTCTCCGCCGTGACAGTGATGAGGCCCGCGCCGACACCGAGGTGCAGAAAGAGTTTGAATTGCTCGGCGCGCAAGTCGCCGTGCCCGTGCTGGATCGCGAAACAGTGGTGGGCGTCGCGGTTTTCGACGGGCGCGTCACGGGCGAACCGCTGGTGAATCTCGAATTGGAGCTGATTTTCCATCTGCTCGAGCAAGTCGGCTTGGCCCTGCGCAACATCTGGCTGTACGACCAGCTTGCCGGCAACCACGAGATGATGGCGGACGTGCTGCGTGAACTCAGCAGCGCGTGCGTCGTCGTCAGACGCGACTTGAGGGTGCTTCACGCCAACAAAGCCGCCCGCCGTCATTTCGGGCATAAAAACCGGCGCACGGGCGAATTGGAATTCAGCGATTTGCCGCAGACGCTGGGCGCGAAGATTTACCAGGTTTTGCACACCGGGGCGGCGATGGGGCCGTTCCGTTATGAGCCGGAAAATTCACCGGGCACCGTCTATAGTGTCAATGTGGTGCCATTTCAACGGGGGAATTCCTCCGTGCCGGTTTCCGCCCTGCTTACGGCGGAAGACTTGACGCAAACCGAGCAGTTGCGTCATTTGGAAGTCGAAGCCGCCAATCTCCGGCTCATCAAGGCCATGGCCGACCGGCTCGCGCACGAAATCGGCAACGCGATGGTGCCGCTCTCCACTCACCAGCAGTTGCTGGGCGAAAAATTCCGGGACGCCGAGTTCCGCAAATCCCTCGACTTCGCGCTGGCCGATGGTGTCAAACGCGTCTCGCGTCTGCTCAATCAAATGCGTTTTCTGGCGCGGGAGGACGAGCCGGAACAGCAGGCGTTTCCCATCGAACAACTCATCGAAGACGCTTATCAAGAGGCGCGCAAGCATCAACCTGCCGAAAAGGCCCAGTTGCAGTGCGACCGCACGGACAAGCCCATCGTCATCACGGGCGACCGTGCCGCCCTCAAACATGCGCTGGCTGAAATCATGCTCAACGCATTACAGGCCAATCCGAAAGAACCAAGAGTCGGCGTTAAGCTGCATACCAGTCCCGGCAGCGCGGGGGGGCGCGAATTGGAGATCGAAGTTCAGGACAACGGGACGGGTTTCACCTCTGAAACTGTGCAGAAGGTGCCCTCGCCATTTTTCACCACGCGCAATGTCGGTCTTGGTCTGGGCCTGACCGTCAGCCGGAAAATCATCGAGACGCATCACGGCAAGCTGGAAATCGTTCCGCCGCGGGCCGGCCAGCACGGCGCCGTGCGCGTTCTATTGCCGATTGAGCCGGGCGCGGTTACGCGGGCATGAACGTACGGTCAGCCGGGCGCTCGCTTCAACTTACCCAATTTTTTGCGTGATGGTTCGGCCATTTTTGAGCGGAATTCCCCACCCCCTTTGAAATTAATTTCGCGAAGCGCCGGGCCGTTTATTTCCGATCACGGGAATGCAGAAACACCCCCGCATAATAGACGATGTAGTAGCCAGCCAGCAGCCCGAATATAAACAAAGTCAATGGACTCTGAGCAATTGCAGGCATTTGATGAGGTGTTGTGGAAAAATTGCGAAACACCATGAAACGATAAACGAGCCGTCCGATGAACAGCAACGAGAGCGCGACACCAATATGCGCGCTGGGTGTGTAAAAATGGCCTTCAGCGGTGGTTTCAAAACGCGTCAAACGCAGCCCGACGAATCCCAGCAATGCGCCAAGAACCAAGCCACCGCCGAAACCAAGCAACAGGTTTGCATTTTTCAGAGAGGTAGCGACGATGACCGCGCTGAAAAAGGAAAGGACGGCGAGGGAAGTCACCGCGCGGCGCGGATGCAGTTTTTGCCGGCCAATGTTGCGGCGTACCCGGCGATAAACGCTCCAGGCAATCAGTCCTCCAAACAAAATTGGCATGACCGGGGCAGGCGTCATAAAGAGAGGCTAGATTTTGACTTCCGTTTGTCCAGCGAATTGCTTTGAACCGCGTCGTTGGACCACTTCAAGTTCCCCGCCGGGCCGCCTGTGCCCGGATTGCTTTCAAGTCAACGGCTTTTCGGAGCGGAGCCAAACTGGTGTTGGTGGAGTGAAGCAGACTTTCGACAACGAAATAACATTGTTGCCGTGCGCCAGGCAGGCTGAAATGGGTTGCATCGTTTTCGAAGGTGTTGGTAGCGGTGTTGGCCTGATAAATTCGCGCGCTGGATTTCCCCACCGACTCGTAAAATTCAAGGGAAGCGGGCAAAACATCCAGGACCGGCACGTTCATGTTCGCTCCCAGTTCGCGCATGGCCTGCGCATAATTCTCCAGGCTGTCCCGTTTGAGCACATGCTCCGATTGATAATCTCTGCGCGTCGGCGGAGTGAGCAGCACCGGAATACCGCCGTGGGCGCGGGCTTGATTGATGTAGTTGGATAAATAACTCTTAAAGGTGGTTTCTGAATCAGTGTAGCGGGCCGGGTCCTTGCGCTTGCCGTCATTGTGGCCAAATTGGATGAAATAATAATCGGCGTGTGTGGCGAGGCAGGCGGCCCATTTCCCTTCATCGTAAAAACTTTTTGAACTTCGGCCAGATGACGCCAGATCATCCACGGTGACGTTAGTGGTAAAAAAATTGGAAAGCACCTGGCCCCAGCCGGTTCGCTTGCCATAATCCGTCGGCGGGAAAATTGCGGCGGTTGAGTCGCTCGCGATGGTGATTTTCAACGGAGCTGCCCAGCCATTAAGTGAGAGGAACAAAAGCAACATTGCCACGACAACAGGCAATGGGTGGAAGGAATTAAACGCGTAACGGTGGTCAATTTGCATTTTCGGACAAAATTTATTCCGACAAACACGGCCAAAGTCAATCCCACCCTTTGGAGCTTCCGAATTATTTTCCTTCCACGCCCTTGAGGTAGGCGAAAATGAGTTCGGGCAAATCGCGGCTGTAGCCGCCTTCCAGCGCGCTGAACATCGGCAAGCCGAACGCGCGCAACGATTGACCGAGCCAGTGAAAATCCTCCACTTCCAATATGCCGCCACCCAACGGATCGCGCACGTAGGCATCGAACCCGGCGGACACGGCGATGAGATCCGGCTGGAATTTTTTCAAATCGTCCAACGAGCGGGCCAGGATGGCGCGATAGGTTTCGCGCGGCGTGGACGGCGCGACGGGATAATTGAAACAATTTTTGCCGGCGTTCGCGCCGCCGGTGCCGGGATAAAAGGGATGCAAATGGATGGAAAAGAAGGCAACGCCGGGCCGGTCGAGCAGAATCGCTTCCGTGCCGTTGCCGTGATGCACGTCAAAATCGTAAACGGCCACGCGTTTGGCGCCGGTCGCCACGGCTTCCAGCGCGGCGATGGCGATGTTGCCCAAATAACAAAAACCCATTGCCCGGTCGCGCGTGGCGTGATGACCGGGCGGACGCATGAGGCTGAAAGCGTTTTTGCCATCGCGTGCGGCTCGCAGGGCATCGAGTGCCGCGGCAGCGGACGCGCGGGCATAGTCGGTGATATGTTCGTGAAACGGCGTGTCGCCGTCAAAATCCTCCGGAATGTTCAGGCGGGCGAGCAGTTCGGGCGCGTGCGCGCGCAAAATTTGTTCATCACTCACTTCTCCCGGCAACGTCCAGGTCAGCGGCAGTTCGGTCTGCTCCGTCAGACGCGCAATCGTCGCCGTGACCCGCCGGGGATTTTCGGGGTGGCCATAACTGGAATAACCGGCGCACCGTTCATCGGTGATGATTTTCACGAAGGAAAACTAAACACGAAAGAACGCGAATGAAACAAATTATTGAATTTCTCCGGCCAGCCGCCTGTGCGAGTCTTGCGCCATGACCAACACAACCGCCACCCGCATTGCCGCCGCGGCCGGCTTTCTCGCCGTGGCGCTGGGCGCGTTCGGCGCGCACGGATTGAATAAAATTCTGGCGCAAAATGGAACCGCAGCGATCTGGGAAACCGCCGTCTTTTATCATTTCATTCATGCGGTCATGCTGTTTGTGCTGGCAGAGCGAAAACCATTGGCCACCGGACCGTGGTGGTGTTTTCTGGCGGGCATCGTGATTTTTTCCGGCTCGCTTTATCTGCTGGCGGCAACCAACGTGCGCTGGCTGGGTGCCATCACGCCGTTGGGTGGCATCAGTTTTCTGGCGGGATGGCTTTGGCTGGCATTCGCTGTCGTCCGCGCCAAGGATTGACAGACCGGGTCTATTGAGTTGGCCTACAGCGAAAGATGAAGCTGGTGGGCGCTGAGGGATTCGAACCCCCGACCTACTCGGTGTAAACGAGACGCGCTAGCCACTGCGCCAAGCGCCCAACGATGGGAACATTACCAGGACACATCCCCGACAACAAGCCCTACCCTACTCTGAGGAAAGGGCGTATGGATATCCACTTTGTGAAACTTGAGAAGAGATCCGATTCATTTCGCCAACCGCGTTCATGATCAATTTGATTAAGCATGGTGAAAAGCAGCAAATCGGCAGTCCTTGTTTCGTAGAATCCTTCCTAATTTTGGACGGGCAATTCATCGTGGTTCCTATTACTCCGCCGCCCGATGAAGGCGGTTTTCCCCGTGAACCTTGCACAAAATTTGGTCAGCCATCGCCAAGGAACGGCACAAGTTCTGCTAAAATTGCCGATATGGATTGTGGAGTTACACTTTCCAAATTACGCAATTCCGGCATGACGTTGTCCAAAGTGGCGATCCCTCTGGCTTTGGTGGCAACGTGCGCGGACTTCATTTCCGGCCACTTCGGAGCCTCAATGGCGTTTCAGAACATTGATGGGCTGCCATGAACTATTCCACGATCACCAATTTGACATCGGGGCTTCTGCAATGCGCCGTGCTCGGTTACGGGCTGTGGCTGACCCGCCGCTTCAGTGCGGCGCGCGTGGGCTGGTCGCTTGTCTGCGTTTTTTCAGCGTTGGCGCTGCTTCACGCGTTTCTTTTCCAGACCAGCTTCACATTCGATATCAAGGTGAACGTCATTTTCAGCGTGATCGCTTTGCTGCTGCTCGCGGGCATGGTGCAACTGGAAGTCCTGTTGCGGGAACGGCTGCGCGTGGAATCTGTCCGCGAGGAGGCCCGGTTGGAACTGGAAGATCGCATCGAGGAAAAGACGGCGGAACTGACCACGGTAAATGGCGAATTACAGCGAACGGCCGAGCGCCTCAGGGCCGAAGTGGAGGAACGGGCGCGGATGCAGCGAGAGGCGGAAAAGATTCATAAGGAAATGCTGATCGTTTCCCGGCAGGCCGGCATGTCCGACGTGGCCACCGGCGTGCTTCACAACGTCGGCAACGTGCTGAACAGCGTGAATGTCTCCGCCAACCTGGTGGCCAACCATTTGCAAGAACTCAAGATCAACCGTCTCATTGACGCCGTTCAACTCTTGCAACAACACGCCTCCGATTTGGGAAACTTTCTCATGAACGATTCCCGGGGAAAACAGTTGCCAAACTTCCTCATGCAACTTGGCCGACACCTGTCCAACGAACAGACCCTGTTATTGCAGGAAATTGATTTTGTCAAAACCAAGATCGAACATATCAAGGAAATCGTGACGACCCAACAGAACTACGGCAAAGTCGCCGGCGTGGCGGAAAAGGTCCGGGTCATCGATCTGGTCGAGGATCTGTTGCGCATCCACAAAGCCGAACTGGAGGAACGCGGCGTTGCTATCCAGCGCGTGTACCAACCCAACCTGCCGGAAATTTCCGTGGACAAGCACAAGGTGCTGCAAATCCTCCTCAACCTTACTTCCAACGCCAAACATGCTTGTTTGGAGTCCAGCCGCGAGAAACGGCTGGTCACCGTGCGGGTATCCAACGGCGACGACCGCATCCGCGTCGCCGTGGGCGACAACGGGGTTGGCATCTCCGCGGAGAACATCAAAAAAATTTTCAACCACGGTTTTACCACCCGGAAAAAGGGCGGACATGGTTTCGGGCTGCACAGCGGCGCCCTGGCTGCCAGGGAACTCGGCGGCGCGTTGCTCGCGCACAGCGACGGGCCGGACAAGGGCGCTACCTTTACGCTTGAACTGCCGCTGAAACCCAAACACCAATCCTATGAAAGTTGAATCCTTGGCCAGCAACCACCGTATCCTGATCGTGGATGACAGCCCCGCGATTCACGATGATTTCAAGAAAATCCTGGTGCGGCGCAATCCGGCCGGAGACGATTTTGCCAGCGCCGAAGCCAGCCTTTTCGGAGCGCCGGAAACCGGAGCTGAAAACGATCAGGATTTCGACCTGACTTCCGCCTTTCAAGGCGAGGAGGCGCTGGCGGTGGTGCGCGACGCGGTGAAAGCCGGCCGCCCCTTTGCGACGGTGTTCGTGGACATGCGGATGCCCCCCGGCTGGGATGGCCTTGAAACCACCGCCCAACTCTGGCGGGCCGATCCTGACCTGCAAATCGTCCTTTGCACCGCCTACTCGGATTATTCCTGGCATGAGCTGTGCGTCCGGATTGGCGCCACGGACCAGATGGTCATTCTCAAGAAGCCGTTTGACGCCATCGAAGTTTTGCAATTGGCCAGCGCGCTCGCGGAAAAATGGAAACTGTTGCAGCAGGCGCGGCTGAAAGTCCACGACTTGGAACGCGTCATCGGCGAGCGCACGCGGGAACTGCAAACCTCCAATGAACAGTTGCGCGCGGAAATCGGGCAGCGCCAGACCACTGAACAGGAATTGCGCGGCACGCAGGAAAAACTCAATCATTTCCTCTCCAAAAGCCCGGCGGTTTTATATTCAGTCAAATTCGAGTCCGGCCGCCTGATCCCGTCGTGGGTCAGTGACAACTTCACTAATTTCACCGGACGCAAAATCCAGGATTGGTATCAGCAGACCCCGGAGGAAAATCACGTTGAGGAGTCGGACCGCTTCATCGTGGCCGATGGCCTGCGGACTTTGCTTGCCCGGAATCAAGTGAGCCTGCAATACCGCATCCGCCGCCTGGACAACACCGTCCGCTGGGTGCGTGACGACCGCCAATTGCTGCGCGACGAGGCGCAACAACCGGTCGAAATCATTGGTTGCTGGACCGACATCACCGAGCGCAGGGCGCTTGAAGAGCAGCTTCGCCAGTCGCAAAAGATGGAAGCGTTCGGCCAGTTGGCCGGCGGTGTGGCGCACGATTTCAACAATCTGCTCACCATTATCAAAGGCTATGTTTGTATGTTGTTAAGCGAGGACTGTGTGCCTGAACAACAAGCGCCCAGCTTGGCGGCGATTGCCAAGGCGACGGATCGCGCCGCCCTTCTCACCCGGCAATTGTTGACGTTCAGCCGGCGCCAGCTTTTCCAGCCCAAGCCGCTTGAGCTCAACGAAGTCGTGGCCGGCACAAGCCAGATGTTGCAACAACTGCTTGGGGAAAGCATCACGCTGAAAACACATTGCGAGTCCGGCAAGGTTTCCATCACCGCCGATCCAAACATGTTGGAGCAGATCCTGATCAACCTCGCCACCAACGCGCGTGATGCCATGCCGCGTGGCGGACAGTTTGTCGTGTCCACGTCGGCATGTGACATTGGCGGCGCACATGTTCGCCAGCACCGCGAATCCCGGCCCGGCCCTCACGTTTGCTTGTCCGTCACCGACACCGGTTGTGGCATCACGCCGGAACACCTGTCCCGCCTTTTTGAACCGTTCTTTACCACCAAGGACGTTGGCAAAGGCACGGGGCTGGGACTGGCCAGCGTCTATGGCATTGTCAAACAACACGACGGCTGGATCGAAGTCTCGAGCCACGTTGGCAAAGGCACCTCGTTCCGGATTTATTTCCCACTTTCCTCGCATCCGGTCATTCCTGCCGAGTCTTCGCCACCCGTCACGCTGGCACGCGGCGGTGGTGAGACCGTCCTTATCGTCGAAGATGAACCGGGTTTGCGTGAACTGTTCTGCCTCACGCTCCAACGGCTTGGTTACCGGGTTTTCACGGAATGTTCCGGTGCTAAAGCCCTTCATTCATGGTCTTCCCGCCTTGATCAAATTGACCTGCTGCTTACCGACGTCGTTATGCCTGGCGGTGTCTCCGGCTGGGAACTCGTCAGTACCTTGCAAGCCGGGAAGCCGGATTTGAAGGCCATTTACATGAGCGGCCATAGTACCGATGCCAGTGGCCATGTTTCTGGCGCCGCCAAAAATATCCGGTTTCTCGCCAAACCTTTCAGCGTCGAAACGCTGGCCGAAACAGTACGCACTTGTCTGGACGAGGCGAAACACTTTATCAAAGGCGCCGCCCAAATGCAGCCGGCCCTGCAAACCTGACGCGCCGTTTAGTTTCCCGGCTGCTTCCCATTTTGTGCCATCCCTCGGCTTGTGTAAACGGCCTGCGCCAGCTTCTGTGCCAGGCGTCCGACTGAACGACAAGGTAACCGGTCCCGCTGTTTGATAACTTCAAACCTCTCCGCTGACACTCCGCAGGCCAACCGGAAGTCTGGGTGAAACCCTGGAAATTTGGTTAAAGCCGAAAATCATTGAAAGATCCTGAATTTACCAACGTATAAGCCGTAATGTGGGTTTGTGTGATGATGGCGGGGTTGGCCACCGTCGCGGTTTCGTCGGGAAATAAAGATCAAAAGGGTGAGGATCGGTCGCGAAACCGGGTAGAGACTTTTTATACCAACTCCGATCCTAGGGATAAGGGATTCAGGGACAAAGGGTTTATTGGGACGGAGTTGGTATTTATGAACAAACAGAGAAGAGCGATGGCGCCGATTTCATGCAGCCGGAGCAGGATGAAGGGGGGATTTCACCCCCCGGCAACTCTGTCATGTGCAGTGGAAAAATATGATGTTCCAAACACGGAAAAAATGGCAGCAGACGGAACGGCAGACGCACATTCAATCCTGTGCGTTGGAAGCCGCTGCCAATAGCATCATACTCACGAACCGGGCGGGAAAAATTCTCTTCGCGAACAAGGCGTTTTGCACCATGACGGGTTATCCTTTGGAGGAAGTCCTCGGCAAAACGCCGGACTTTCTCAAGTCGGGCGAGCACGACGCCGCATTTTTCAAGGAACTTTGGGAGACCATTTTGGCAGGCCGGGTTTGGCAGGGTGAAATCATCAACCGGCGCAAGGACGGAACGCTTTATAACGAGGAAATGACAATTACCCCGATTCGAGAGGCCGACGGAGAAATCAGCCATTTTATTGCGATAAAGAAAGACATCACCCAGTACTTAAGGTTGAAGGAACGTTTGCATCATATGCAAAAAATGGAGGCGGTCGGCCATCTGGCCGGAGGGGTTGCCCATGATTTCAACAATCTCCTCACCATCATTCATGGCAACGCTCAATTGGTATTGTCGGATGCAAGTCAGCTCAAGGCGGAAAATCGCCAGTGTCTTCGACAAATCACCGATGCCGCTGAACGCGCCGCCAATTTGACCCGCCAGTTGCTGGCTTTCGGACAAAAGCAAGATGTTCAATTTCAACTTCTCAATCTGAACCAGGTCATCGGCAATTTTGCCAAAATACTCAAACGGGTCATCGGCGAGCAGATTGTGCTACAGTGTAATTATGCCGGGGATCTGCCCCCGGTCAGCGCGGATGTCGGTATGACTGAGCAAATTCTCATCAATTTGATCATTAATGCCCGCGATGCCATGCCCGCCGGCGGGTCCATCACAATCACGACCGAGGCCGTTCACATTGATGCGGCCTACGCGGACGCCCATCCCGAGGCGCAAACCGGCAGTTTCGTCTGCCTTACGATAAGCGACTCAGGGACGGGAATTTATACGGAATACTTGCCGCGGATTTTTGAACCCTTTTTTACCACCAAGGAGGCGGGCCAAGGCACCGGTCTGGGTTTGGCGACCGTCTATGGCATCGTCAAGCAGCATCGGGGATGGATTGACGTATCCAGCCAACTGGGACGCGGAACGACTTTTAAAATTTTCCTGCCGGCCAGTGTTTTAAATGTGGTTGAAAAATCGGTTCCGTCCACGCTGCCGCATCCGGCTGTCGGGAGCGAAAAAATTCTACTGGTCGAAGACGATGTAAACGTCCGCATGGTCGCCCGTGACGTTTTGGAAGCATCCGGGTATCACGTCTGGGAAGCATCCGACGGCTTGGAGGCTTTGAATATTTGGAAGGCCAACGCTCCGCAAATTGATTTGTTGCTGACCGATGTCATCATGCCCGGCGGCCTTAACGGGCGGGAACTGGCCGACCGGTTGCGGGAGGAACGGCCAGGGCTTAAAGTAATCCTGATGAGCGGCTACAGCCTTGATCGGCTGGGAAAAATACAGTGCAACAACCGCATTTTGCCCAAGCCATTTTCACTCGAAAGTCTTACCCAAGCCGTCCGGAGTTGTCTGGACACGGTGTCCTTGGCGGACTGATAAACGAGTGCATGTTGACATTGACATATAGGACGACGAGTTTGCGAGTATGAAAGCGTATGCCTTGAATTTGCGGAAGCAGGTGATCAAATTCATCAACAGCGGTGGCGCCAAAGCCGAGGCTGCCCGCCGCTTTGCGCTGGGGCGGCGCACGGTTTACCGCTATCTGGCCGCCGCCCAAACGGGAACGCTGCCCCCGAAAACCAGTTGGGGACACTGGCGCAAACTCGACCCGCAGAAACTCCAAACCCACGTCAAAAAACATCCCGACGTCACCCTCAGGGAACTCCAAACCATGTTCGGCGTCAGCTATCAGGCGGTCTGGGTGCGATTGCGTCAGTTGGGTTTCACCGTGAAAACAACTCACAAAATATTGGGGCCGCAACGAGGTGCAACAGTGACCCTTTCGTCAAGAAACGAGAGAATTGACCGTCCGGCCCGCTTTTTATCTGGACGGACGCGGCGTGGAATGTCGCCTGCATTGTGAATACAGTCACCTCTGTTTAGTCCCACTTTGGATGAAGGACCATCTGTTGTATGGAAGCAACCGGCGATTACTCCGCAGCCGGCGTTTCCTGGATTTCCGACAGGGCGCGGTGCATTTCCGCCGCCGAGACATAACGTTGCGCCGGATCCGGCTGACAAGCTTTGAGAATGACGGTGTTTAAGGGGAGGAAATCCACCGGATCCTCTTTCTCGACCAAGGTCGTCGCTATCTCCGGGAAATAGGCCGCATTCCGGCCGGTACTGAGGACGTATAGCATCATGCCCAGGGCGTAAATATCCGCCTGCGGCGTGCCCGGACGTTCCGGGGGCGGCGGCATATATCCGGGCGTGCCCACCAAGGTTCGCTCTTGGTCGGGAGGCCTTATTTCCGTGATGAGTCCCAGATCCGCCAGCTTAGGCTGGCCACTGACGAAAATGACGTTCTGGGGCTTGATGTCGCGGTGAGTAAGACCCTGGCGATGAATGAAATCGAGGGCATCCGTCAGCGCTAGTCCAATTCGCACACACTCACGCACCGGCAGCCGCCGCCCACGGGAACGAACGCGCTCACCCACCAAATCGCGCGGTTTGTAGGTTGAAGGCTCTTGTTCCCAACCCGGCTTTAGCGGATCTCCCAGCTCCATGACATAATAAAAATATCCCGCCTGCTTCTCACTGACAAATTCCACCCGCAACAAACCCGGATGTTTGTCGGAGATCGGCTGGTATTTTTTGATGCCGCTGAATTCGCGCTCGTAGGGGCCGGTATTTTGGTCGAAGTTTGCCAGATAAACCACTTTTAATGCCCGCCATTGCCCGGCCTTGTTCCGCGCCAGCCAGACTTTTCCGTAGGCGCCTCCACCGAAGGGCGGATTGAATAATTCATAATCAGGAACCTCCGGCGGCTTCTCGACTGCCTCCACCGGCTTGGGGAATGAAAGCGAAACGGATACCTTCTTTTCTTCGAGTGCGCGAACTATTCCCATCGCCAGCGCCCAACCCAGGGCGCAAGGCGCCTGGCCGCCGACAATCACCAGCCACGGAAACCAATAATTGGTGAAGTAACTCCAGGAAATCGCCCCGCACGCCACCACCAGGACAACCCCGACCGCAATCGCACAAGCCGTTCGCAATCGCACCCGGCACAATCCGCCGCCCAGTAATACTCCGCTGATCACCAGCGTTAATGCCTCCAGCCACCAGGCTGGTCGCCGCAACCAGTCGTGGTTCATCAGATTCAGAAAGGAAGTGAGCAGAATTTCCACGCCTCCGGACGCCTCATCGGTCCAGCGTGTGTACGGAGTGCAAAATTTGTCCGTAATGTTCGTGCCGCCCGGTATTAAGGTCTCCGGTTCCGTGCCAATGAATACAATCTGGTCGCGGAAATAATTTGTCGGCCGGTCCAGCGCGAACCGGTAACTCAACGTGTTCCATGCGCCGTCGCTGCCATAGTAACGCAACCATCGTTCCTGGGGTTTCTCACTCAATTGCGCCCCGGCCAGCCGCGCGGCGACCCGCGGCAGGCTGGGATAAGGCCCCGGAGACGGAAATGGCCAATGCCGGCGCACAACCGGGTCGGGGTCAAGGCAGGCTATGCCCCAATTCGTTCCCGCGGCGCTGAGAAAGGGTTCCGTCGGCAATATGGGCTGCGCCCCGGCCAGCGTCGGATAGGTTATCTCCGCCTGCCTGGCCGCGAGCACAATGTGCCGTTGCCGCCGCATCGCTTCGGCCAGGGCTTCGTCCTTGGCCGGGTCGCGTGGCTGTTCAAAGAAGGAATCGAACACCACCATGTCGCACCCGTCATCCGCCAGCCGGTTCAATAATTGGGCGTGCAATCCCCGGTCCCAGGGCTGGTCACGGGTCTGGTGAAAATGAGCAAACGCCTCATTGTCCATCAGAATCAAGGTCACCCGGTTTGTGACCGCGCGCGCGCCGAAGCGGAACAAATAATCGTAGCTGGCATTGATCCAGGGATTATCGGGCACCCTCCACAATGCCAGGCCGCAAAGCACCGTCAACGCCGCGCCCAGCGCAGATTGGAGAAATTTGCTTTGTCCGATGGTTTTGACCTTCACCGCTGGTAGAGTTTAGAAAAGAAATGAAAGGAAATCAGTGATTTTCGCATGTAGCGGCGCTCTGTGAGCGCCGTTTTTTTGATTTCCTGGGAGAGAAGCGGCAGTCACAGACTGACGCTGCAAGACATGGACATTTTGCAGGTTTTTTCTGTCTTTTAATCCTAAAAAATGCAGAATATCTGAAAGATTACCCCGCTTATTGCGTATAAGTAACTGCCTGAGAATAGAGAAACACTAAACTGCTGTACAGATTCTAGGGGTTTGTCGGGCGAGGTAGAACGACAGCATCAACCCAAAATGACTCAAAAATCATGAAAAGACGTATCCTTCATATCGTTTCACTGGCATCCATCACCGGATTCCTTGCCATTACACCAAACATCATTCACGCCCAAACCACCGACCCGCTGCTGGCTGACTCCCTTGATCAATCCCAGTTCCCGATAATAGTAGTTCAGCCAGTGGACCAAGTTATTATCGCGGGGTCGAATACTGTATTATCGGCCCAAGCGCTTGATGCTGATAATTATCAATGGCAGTCAAACGGCGTGGACATCGTGGGACAAACCAACAGCACTCTAGTGCTTCAGAACCTTGGTCTCAAAGATGCCGGAGCATATTCATGCAATGTTTCCCAAACTGGTGGAGATCCGGTGCCGACGCGCGCGGCGTCAGTGGAGGTGGAAACCACTGCCAATGCAACCGCTGCGGGAGCGACCGCAAACGGCGTGACGGCTGATGGCATTCTTGGCGGAGGACCAATCGTAGTGGCTGGCTTGCCCAGACCCGGTTCTGGCACACAAGGAACTTGTCCCGGCAGTTATGCCGGTTATGTGATTTACAGCAAAACCATTTCACAAGGCTGGGGCTGGGCGCCCATCTCCGGGGCCACAACCCTTACGGCTTCCGATGGTAGCGGACGGACAGATACGAAAATTGTTTATAACGGAGCATACGGCGACTCCGGTTGCGATCAAACAACAGTGACCATTCCGTATCCGGCATATAGCCCCGTTTACCGATTCGCTATCTATTTTCCGAACAATGTGCCGACAACCAACTATCCCATTGTCCTGACCGGATTCAATCAATAGTTACATTTGAAAGAAAAAGAAATCGCCCGGGCTGAAACGAAGTTCAGCCTGGGTTTTCAATTCCTCCGTCGGCGCTTCAAGCTTGGTGCAACTACGCCGGAGCAGAGTGAATAGGCTCAAAAGAGCCAGAGCAAGCGCCCCTACATGGGTCGAGAGACTACGTCGCCGGGATTATGTATCAATGCCGACGATGAGAACTGGAATATCAATGTCTGAAACTCCGCGATGTTGCAAATCCCATACAAACTGCTCGAAGTAAGAAACACCCGTGGACATTTGGTCGGCGAACCGTTTGATAGGCACAATCTCAATTCCTGCGTTTATGTAGCCGAGTTTGTGAAAGATCGTCATCTTAGCGCAGACGTTGTAAACCATGAACGCATACTTGCCGAACTGCACTTCCACGCCAAGTTGACGCTTTACAAAATCCATTTCACGAAACGCCCCCTTAGAAAGCGGCTCGGCGTCGTATCCAGGTTTGTAAAATTCGGTCGGATAATCGCAACGAACCTTGCAGTTTGACCATTCATTGAAGGTGGAAAATTCTCGCTTGAAGGATTTATTGAGCGCCTTCGGACTGAAAAGCATCCTCCGCTTCATCGTTTTTTCTTTGCTTTTCTTGGTCTTGCATACGGAACTATCCACTCGCGCAATGACCTCATACACTTCATCGAGCCGAGCTTGATGATGTTTGGCGACGAAGGTTGCTCCGTTGTTGAAAGAGAACTCGCCAGCGATTTTCACAAAAGAACCTTTTCTTTTTCCCACGCGGCAGGGCGTTGAGCAACCTTCTCGCGACCTGTCGGCACAAAGACTGGCTTACCCAATGGGCGTAGCTTAAGTGTTCCATCCGCTAATTTGCAAAGCCGCTCGCGAGCGGTTTTCAAATATGAAGCATCACGGTCACAGCCGACGGCGCGGCGTTTGTGTTTGGCCGCAGCGATGAGGGCAGAACCAACGCCACAATAGGGATCATAAATCCAGTCGTCCGCGATCGTGAGTGCCAGGACACATCGTTCCACCAACTCAACGGGATATTGGCAGGGATGATCGGTTTTCTCAGGATGATTGGCCTTCACATTCGGAATCTCCCAAATCTCGCGTTCCCAGTCCTGAGCGACGATGCTCCATACGTCCGATGGATTCTTGCCTAGCGGGTTGCCGGAAGGTTGGCCGCGCTTCTCACCTTTAAAATGGAGTTTGCCGGGATATTTCGCTGGAACGCGCACGGGGTCGAGATGGAAAACGTAATGGTCTGATTTGGTGAACCAAAGTAAGGTCTCATAACGTCCCGAAAAGCGCAGGTTGCAATGAAGCCCATGTTCGAAATGCCAGATGATCCGGTTGCGAAGCTGCAATCCCTCGCTCTTGAAAAGATCGTAGTAGTAAACATCCAGAGGGAAAACCTCGCCGTCTTCAACATAATTACCCACCTGCCAACAAAGACTGCCGGTTCGTTTGAGCGAGCGAATCAGTTCTTTTATCAGCGGCTTCTGTTGCGCCAAGTACTCTCGCAACGAGGCTCGCTGCTCGTATTCCTTGCCCAAGTTGTAAGGGGGCGAAGTGATGATCAACGAAAAGAAATTCGTTGGGAGAGATTTCGCACACTCCAAGGCATCGTCGCAGATTGTGACCAGCCGTTCATTTTCGGAGAACGTGTCAGCGATTTGAATTCGCTCGTTGAAAAGATTGGTTACCATTTCTGTCATTTACATTCGCAGATAGTAGAGCGTGCCCATGCGCTGACAATACCGATTTCAAGGCCGGCGTTCAACAGCCGTTTGGAGGCTGGAATCACGGTAGGGACGGCGCGCCGCGCCGTCCGCGTGTCGGTAGGGCTGCGCTGCCGCGCAGCCTGGCCGAGCAGCAGCTCGGCCCTACCACAGGCTGGCGGCGCTTTCGGAGAAAGCGCCCTGCCCAATCCATTTTAGAAATTCAACTGGAGACTCACGAGCAGGGTGCGCGAGCGGGGCAGTTCGTTGTAAAGATTGAGCGGGTTCAAGCTGTAATTTTGATCGGTGATATTGAGCAGGCCGACCGTGACCTGGCCTCTGCGATGCAGAAAACGATAACCAGCGTAGGCGTTAAGCTGCCAAAAATAATCACCCGGCTCACCAGATGTATAGCCGCTGTTGTGTTGACCGTACCAATCGGCCTCTCCCTGGGCAAAGAAACCACAGGGATGATTGTAAACCGCCGACAAACTCACCTCTTGCAAAACGCCCTTGGTCCGCTGACTTGGAATGATTGGATCGTTAATTGGCCCGGGAGTGACTGGCACGTCGGGGTAATTGTCATGCAAGACGGCTTGGCTGAGGCGGTAGCGAGCGCCGAGCGACCAATCCCGGCTCAACAACTGGTTGGCGGTGACCAGCAGAGTTTCTTCCGAATAATCCAGATTTTCGCGCAGGGTAGATGGAACGGGATCGTTATCCAGAAGGAAATCATAAGTGAAGACGCCATCAAGCCGGTGAACAGTGGAGTTCAGTATTTCGCCAGAAATGCCCAGGTAGGTTCCGGTGTCGAATTTTTGTTCCAAGGAAAGGTCATAGGTTTCAAATTTAGCCCCGGGATTATCCCCCTCAACGGATTCCGGAATGATGCTGCGGTAGTTTTGAATGAAACCCGCCACTTGCGAAGGCTCAATCTGGTAACTTTGGTCCAAGCTCGCACCACCCAACGAACGGGTATAGGCGAAACGGACGGTGGTTTTATCCAGCGGTGTGAAAATAAGTCCGGCTTTGGGCGAGACTCGATAGGCCGTCGTTTCGTCTCCCGAAATTGGCACGCTCTGAAAATCCTGCGGATAGGTGATGCGATCGTATGTGATGCCGCCAATCAATTGCAGTGGGTCAGAAATCTGCCATTGATGATAGCCGTACACTGAAAAGCGCTTGAACAGGGAAGTAAAATCTTCTTGTGGTATCGGGTCAAGAAAGTCAGTGGCAACGGAGGAGGACGGATTGTCCTGCAAAACCGTGGTATAAAATTGGCCATACTGAATGCGAGCACCAACAATGGTAGTATGAGCAGGGTTTTCGAAAATCTGTTGCAGTTCCCCTGAATAAATATCCAGTTTGCTCACGTAATTCGCATCCATGGTTATTTTCTGCGCCGAACTAAAATCGCGATTAAGGCCGGAAAAGTTTTCAAACAGGGAAGATTGTGTAAAGTTGGTGAATGAACTTTTGTCGTTGAGACGGGTCACAAAAAACAACGTGTGGATCCCTGGACCCCATTCATGATGGTAGCCAACGCTTATATTTGGATCCTGCTCTTCGTTAAAGCGATAAGTCGGGCTGGCTTGGCTTTGATCATAGTATTGTGTCAAATCCCCACCGTCCGCCTTGTATTGTTTTACCTGAAAATAAACGGTGTCCTGCGGTGTAAATTGATATTTAAGCGCCGCGGACAATTGCCGTTGCTCGATGTCATTGTTCGGGCGCTGGCCGGGATCAGTGCGGTAGAGTCCCTCCACGTCATAACCGAAGTTTTCAAAGGTGCCGTATTGCGCGCCTGCCTCCGTCCAGGCTCCGCGGCTCAGGTATTCCGTGCTCGAAACCACGCCCAAGCCGTCGCGCTCAAAGAGCGGGGAATACTCCTGTTGGGAAATCGCGGGTGACAGGGTGCCAGCGCTCACCGGCGACAATAAATTCGCAGTCAGATATTCGCTCTCGGCCGGAGTTTCGTAACGGAGATTGATTTCGTTGGGATCGGTGAGATTGGCATAGCTGTTGGCCAGGAACAGGTGGGCCGAGTAATTCGCGTAATTATAATTGACCGCGCGCGACGCCTCATTCACGGCCCAGTCATCCATGCCGTCGTCCTGGTACATCGCCGCCAGATTCGCGCTGCGCACCGCGCGGTCCTGGTCCAGCAACAATTGCGAACGATAAACACTCCGGTTGTCGTTCAATGCCTGCGATTTTTCCAAATCCCGAATCGCGTCGTTGATGCGGTTGTTTTGCTGGTCGAGCAGGGCGGAATATAGCCACGCCGTCGGATCGTTGGGGTCCAAAGTTTTCGCTCGTTGAAGTTCTTTTGCAGCGCGCGTGTCATTCCCCGCATCGGTGTAAGCCTTGCCCAAATAACTTCGCAACTCCGCGCGCTGCGGTTCCAGTGCCGCGGCCACCAACAGGTCTTCGCGTCCGCCCTTTGCCTCGCCGAGGCGGATGCGGCAAAGCCCGCGCCCCAGCCAGGCATTGCCGAGCGCGGAATCCACGGCAATCGCCCGGTCGAACCAGCCGAGGGCCTCGACGGTGCGATTTTGTGCCGCGAGCAGAAATCCCTTCAACGCCAGCCCTTGAGCGTTGCGCGGCGCGAGCGCCAGGCTTTTGTCCAAGGCAACGAGCGCGGCATGGGTATGGCCGAAACTGAATTCCAGTTCCGCCACGCGTTCCCAGGCAAACCCGAAGTCCGGCGAGTTGGTCACGGCTTGCCGGGCGGAAGCCAGCGCGGACGGCAATGAAATTCCGGGCACGGCGCGCGATTGTTCATAGTAGGATTCCGCCAGAAATTCCGAGGCCAATTGCGGGCGAAGCACTGACGGATTCGATTGCCGCTTCACGGCGGCAATGAGCCGGCGCAGGGCCGTGGCCAGCCGTTGCGGTCGGCTGGAGGCATTGGAATTGGACAAAGAAGCCAGCACCGATTCAGCCGGCTCAACCTGTCCGACACTCAGCAGCAAGCCGGCATAATAAACCCGCTCGTCGTCGGAGCCGGGCTGCCGCCCCGCCGGATATCGAGCCAGCGCCGCCAGCAAATCGCCCGAGCGATACGCCTGAAGTGATTGGCCGAGGATTTTTTGTTCGTCTGGCGTAAACGTCAGATCCGCTGGATCAATCACGGCCGGGTAGTAAAAGCACCATTGCAGAATGTTGTTGGCAATGAAACCGGTGGTACGAACGGGCGCTTTGCCCGGCTCGGCGACGGCCTGCTCGCTGTTGGTCAGCAGCAGCGTGGCCTGTTCGTTGCCGAACCGGACCTTGCCGTCAATTACCGACAGGGTCGTGCGCTCCGTATCGTCCACCGTCATGGCAAACTCCGTGCCCTCCACGCCGGCGACCGCGCCGCGGGTGATGACCCTGATGCGTCCCGGTCTGTCGCGATGAAAAAAAGAGAGGAGGCCCCGGATCAAATGAAGTCCGCATTGCGCATCCGCTGAATCCGGCGGCAGCACTTCGATCTCGGTTGAAGCGCCGAAAGACACAACGCTCCGATCCGACCAAAGGAGGGCAACCCGGCTGTTGACACCGGTGCGCAAGCGGTCGAAGGGATGAAGGATTTGATTATTTTGCGCGGGCACCCAAGCAGCGGCAGTGCCGGAAGCGACTTCCGCCGCGCCTTGCAGTTCCACAATCCGGATTTCATTCGTCGCGGCGTCACCAGGGATTGATTGTGCGTCGGACTTCCCGGCGCAAGCCAAGAAGCCCAGAAAAAGCACGGCCAGTCCAAGACCGCGCCCGGCTCTAAAAAACAAGTTCAAGTTTTTCTAATGGAATGCCGTTTTTCTGACGAACGAGACAATGGAAGCAGACAACGTCCTTTCTTTCAAGGATTTTTGTATTGCAAACGTATTTTATTGCCAACCGTTATCGGAGACCGCATTAGTTGGCCAATGGCAGAACCGAATGATGAATTGATTCCGACACGCGCCTCTTTGATTCAACGCCTCAAAGACTGGCAGGATCAATCGAGTTGGCAGGATTTTTTTGACACGTACTGGAAGCTCATCTATGGGACCGCCATCAAGAGCGGCTTGACTGCGTCCGAAGCGCAGGACGTGGTGCAGGAAACCATGATCTCGGTCGCCAAGCACATGCCCGCTTTCAAATATGACCCGGCGCTAGGCTCCTTCAAAACCTGGCTCCTGAACATGACCCGCTGGCGCATCACTGACCATCTTCGCAAGCGCGGGCCGTTCGTTGCCGGTCGTGCTGCTGCCGGCGACACGGCCACCGGCACCCGCACGGTGGACAAAGTGGCGGACCCGATGGGCCTGGATTTGGACAAGTTGTGGGACGCGGAATGGGAAAAGAACCTGCTGGATGCGGCGATGGCAAAAGTCAAACGCCGGCTGGACCCGCAAAAATATCAAATCTTCGACCTGTACGTAAACAAGGAATGGCCGCCTGAAAAAGTGGCCGCCACCTTTGGCATATCCGTGGACCAGGTTTATCTGGCCAAGCATCGGACAACGGAACTGATCAAGGAAGAAATCAAAAAGCTGGAGCACATGATGTGAGTTGACGGATGCCTGGTTGTTGCAAGGAGGCGCGAAATTTTCAGCGGATGAACCTCTGAGGCCGGCGCCAGCAATTTTTTAGGCACGCAATCAGCGAATCCGACAGGTTTGATCAACGCGATTTGTTATATTCCCGCGCTCTGATGTTACAGTTCACTTTCTGAAATTCCGCCTCGCTTTGCGCCCCGCAAAGCATGCCGCGCCGAATGCCCCGGAGGCGGCCAGCAATTGATTGATGGGTGGTTCCGGCACCATGCCAATCTGTAGTTGCCAACTCACCAGCGTGCCTTCATAGCCGCCGCTCATATCGGCGATAAACAAGGTCCAGGTTCCATCCGGGCCGGTTCCCAACAAGGAACCCAGCGTGGCGGTCGGTGCGGCGGCGTCAAAGACCAGAGGCGTGGAGTCGGGATCAATATTGCGTCCATCCGCCGCCCAGGTTCCCGTCAATTGCCCGCTTCCATTCAGCGTGTAACTGCCGGCCTGGTACAAATGTATATCGTTCGTTGCCGTGTCACTGAAGGCAACGTCAAAACCATTGTCACCGTAGCCGAACGGATCGCCATTCCCCACGCCAACCCGGTTTAACAACACCGCCAGGTCGCCATTGGGGTTCACCAGATACGCGTACAAATCGCCGTTGTAGCTGTTGGCGATGTCCAGACTCACGTTGATGAACGCGAGGCTGCCCGCGAGGCCGCCGACCTGAATAGTGGAGAACAGGCCGTTCGGATTGTCGTCTGGAATGACGATATTTACATTCTGCCAGTAAGACGTGCTCACCTGTGCCTGCGTTTTTGCGCCGGCCAGCAGGGACAACGCCAGAACGATCATGGTCAGTTTAAGTTTCATGTGAAATGTTGGCTGAGGTCGTATTCAGTTTCCGTGTTGCACCGTTCGATAGAAGGCTGCCGGCATCGGCGGATTCGTGTTGGTATAAATCCACAGGCCGTTGACCGGGGCGTTAGTGGTCAATACCACAACCCACGGACCGCTTAAATTGGTCGCCTGCTCAACGTCGTAAGCGTAACCGGGAACACCGGCAAAATTGACGGTGATGCCGCCACCGGCAATAGTGGAGATGGTCTGGGCGTAACCGGCCGCATTGGTCACCACCACGGTGATCCAATTGGTTGCCGCATAAACGGTGTCGCCGGGCCGGTAGTTGCGGGTATCGCCGACCACATAGGTGAAGCTTTCCGACAGATTGTTAGTTGGGGCAAAAAGGATGAACACGCTGTTGGTGGAAAGGTATGAGCCATTGGTGCTGGCGCCCGCCTGCAACAACCGCCGCGCGTCGCCATCCGGGTCGCTGGTATAATTGGCCAGCAGGTTGCTGATGGAAATCTTCAGCGAGGTGCCCCAAGCCCGGCCCAACGCGACCGGATTGGCCACCGGCGGATGGTTGCCAACGTATATCAGGTTCACGGAATTGCTGTCTTCCGACAAAACCACGGTGAAATAGCCGCCCGCCAGATCATTCGTGAAGGCGCTGGTGTCCACGATGATTTTATTCGTCTCAAAGCCAATAACACCGCGGGTGGTCGTGGCGATGGTCCAAGTGTAGTTGCTGGTGCTGTCGAAATTTGCCGCCGGGCCGGGCGAGCCGCCGTTGAACGAGGTCAAATCAATGGTAAACGGATTGGTGCTGGTCGCCAACACGCTCATCACGCCGCTGTAATTCGTTTGCGAGTATCCGGTTCCCGGTCCTCCCGCGGCGTCGAAAACATTCACTGTCAGATTGCTGTCGGGGTACCAGTAGTTCGTCAGCTCCTGTTCGGTGATTGTAAATACGTTGGTGACGGCATCCACTCCGCCGTCGGCCGTCCCGCCATTGTCCTGTGCCACCACGGTGATGGTGGCGCTGCCAAAGGTGTTGGTGACCGGCGTGAACGTCAATGTGCCCGTCGTCGCCGGATTGGTGTAGTTCACCGTCGGATTGGGAATGACGGCGGTATTGTCCGACGCGGCGGTAATGGTCACGGTTTGCGAACTTTCGTTGGACGGCCCCGGCGTAATCCCGGTCAAATTGACAGTTTGCAGGCCGAAGGCTTCATTGAGCGTCAGGTTCCCGATGGGATCGAGTGTTGGCGGATGGTTGAGCAGGGTGACGTTGATGGTAACGAGTCCCATATTGTTTCCGCCGATGCCGTCCGTGATGGTGTATCCGATAGTCGCAGTGCCGATAAAATCAGGAGCGGGTGTGAAGCTGATGTTGGTTCCGACAATGGCCGCCGTGCCGTTCGTCGGGCTGACCGCGATGATTGAAAGTGTCCCGCCCGGTGTCGGCGCCGCGTCGTTGGCGAGTGGATTAAACACATTGGTCGTGTTTTCAACCACGCTGTAACTGTCCGGGTTTGCCAGCGGCGGTATGTTCGTCACCGTCACGGCAATATTGGCGGTGGCCGTGCCGCCATATCCATCGCTGACGGTGTAACTGAGGCCGGCTGTGCCGACGAAGTTCGTGGCCGGGACAAACAACACATTCGTTCCATTCAGAATGCCCGCCACGCCGTTGGTTGCAGCGACATTGGTGATGGTCAACGTGTTGCCGTCGGGGTCCGAGGCATTCGACAGCGGTGTGAGGGTGACCGGAACATTTTCCGTGGTCGCGGCGGTGGAATCATTCGCCCCGGGCGGCTGGTTCAAATGGTCGAAGAAATCGTTGTTGGTGGACGCGGCGCCATTGGTAACGGTGATGCCGATTTGGTTGTCGTTGGGCGGTTGGGCATCGCCAGTGCTGTAATAGCCGGGCAAATCCGTTTCGCGAATGACATAACTGCCCGGCGTGACGCCGGCGAAGGCATAGTTGCCATTGGTGTCGGTGGTGACACTGGCAACCACTGGCTCGCCCGCGTCCACCAAACCGTTGGTGTTCACGTCCTGCACCAGATCAAGGCTCACGTTGGGAATGCCGGTTTCGCCGATGTCATTCGTGCCGTTTTGGTTCGCGTCGCTCCAGACCGTGCCGCTGACGGTGGAATACAAGGTTGGGCTGGGCTGGTAATCGAAGAAATTATTGTTTGCGTTGGTGCTCAATGTCGGCAGGTTGACGGAGATGCGGTTGTTTACCGGCGCAGTGCTGGCGTAGCCGGGGAGGTCGCTCTCGACGACGACGTAATTGCCAACATTCAGATTGAGCAGTTCGTAGTAACCGCTGGCGTCCGTGGTGACAATCTGCACGAGTGTTCCATCGCCGGGATCGCCGTCGCCGTTCGGGTCGGTGAAAAGCTGAATCGTGACACCGGACAACGGCGTATCACCCGCCGTCAGCGTGCCGCTCTGGTCCTTGTCGTTGTAAACGTGGCCACTGATCTGGCTGGCGGCGGTGACGACGCCGATGGTGCTGCTCGCCGCCGTTACCGGATTGCCATAACTGTCCACGGCAAAGTCGGCGGTGGCGGTATTGTTGGCCGGGTTGCCCGCCCCGGTCACTTTCATGGTGACGTCCATCGTAACACTGGCATTCGGGGCGAGCGGCGTGCCAGCAAGGTTCGTCCAGATCAAATTGCCCGAACCGACGCCATCCGGTGTGATGGTGGAGGACACAAATTGATAATATGCGCCGCTATAGGTGTCTTCGAGTGGCAGGGTGGGAATGGCCGTGTTGCCCATGTTTTGAACCGTGATGCGAAAGACGGCATTGCTGCCGACGGGTACCGGCGTGTTCGTCGGGCTTAACAACACCTTGGTCACGCTCAACGCGGCGTGTGTGATGAGCACGGTGGCGCTGGAGGAATTAGCCGCCGTGCCGCCGTTGACCGCTGCGATGTTGGTCGCCGTGCCAGTTGCGAGGGTGTTGAAGGTGACAGTGAAATTGATGCTCTGGCCGGGCGTCAGGGAGCCAAGGTTGGTCCAAGCCAAAACGCCCGCGCCGACCGTGTTGGGGGCAAGGCTGGCGGATTGATACCCCAGCGAGGTTATCGGGAAATTGTCCGTGACGCTCACATTCAACAGCGTGGTGCTGCCGGTGTTGACAACCTGCAAGCCAAAGGTCACCGGCTGCCCGAGACTCACTTGGCCGTTGGCAGGCGATGCGGTCGTTGTATTGATCACTATGCCAGGCACGCCGGGTGGCGGCAAAATCGTGGCGGTGGCGCTGGTATTGTCGGTCGGGTCAGTCGGGTCACTGTAACTGGCCGTCAGCACCGAGCCGACCGGTGCATAAAGGGTGCTGTTGTTTGCGCCCGCACCACTGGTGGTGCTGGTGGAAAGGGACCCGGTGAAGATGCCGGTGTTGGTGCTGGTTTCGGTCAAGGTGACGAGTTCGGAATCGCCGGCGCTGCTGATGACGGTGGCCACGACCGTGTCAACCGTGGTTGAGTTGGTGTTACGATTCAGATCGGTCACGCGCAGATAAACCGTCGCGTTGGCGCCAAATCCGTTGGTGGCCGGGCCGTTGTTGCCGCTGGTAAATTCGGTCGTGCTGGGGGTGCCCAGGTCGAGGAAAATAAGCGAGACGCTCGTGCCAACGGAATGAGAGACGCCCTCCGTGCCTTCGTTGGCGGTGGCCGTGATGTTGTAATTGCCGGTGGTCGGGCCGGTCTGCCAGGCATATTCGTAGGTTTTGGAACCGCTATCGCTGGCCACCACGCTGGCATCATTCAAAGTGGCGTTCACATTCGCATCAGGACTTGGCGCGGTGATGGCCAGGCCGAGGCTGGTGATGTCGTAGCTGCCGAACGGATCGGTGACATTGGCGCGGACGTACAGCGGCGAACCGGCTACCGGCGTGGTGACCAGATTGCCGCCGGGATAGGGCGCGTCATAAACCGCCAGGCTGGTGATGTGAATGATAGAGGTGGCCGGCAGCGTGATCTTGGATGGCTTGTTGATGCTGTCGTAATCCACGTGGAACGCGACTCCGGACTCGCCATTGGAGATGACGCAGGTGATGACCTGGCCAGCAGGGATGGTAACGTTGCTGGTCAACACGCCACTCCAGACGAGGTTGCTGTTCACCGCCGTGTAAACCGCATTGGTAAGCGTGATGATGTTGGTGCCGTTGTATTGCAACCTGGCGGTGACGGCGGGGCTGGCGGGCATGACGCCGTTGGTCACGGTGATGTAGTTGGTAATGGTGACGAGATTGTTGGATGGCATGGTGAACGCCGAACTGAACACCGGCGTCTGCACAAAAGTGGTGACGTTTGTTGATGGTCCGCTGCTGCCGGCCGCAGGTTTGATGGACACCGCGGCGCAGGTAAAACGCCGGGCGGTATTGATGCTCCACCAGTTTGTGGAACTGGTGGAACCGGCCTTCGTGCTGGCGCCGCTTAGAACGGCGTTGGTGGAAGGACTGGAGTTCCACAACTGGGTCTGACCCGTCCCCGGAGTGATGGTGTAGGAAGTGCCGTTGCCATCCCAACTGACCAACTGGTAAACCAGTTCATTGGCCGCCGAAGTGACAACGTTGGTGCATCGGGTCGGCCCGGCGGTGCCCACTTGGTTTGTGGTCGCCGGCCCAAACGGCGTGGCCTGATTAACTCCGCTGAACGTTGTAACGCCGGCGATAATTTGTTGCGTATTGTTCGTCATGGTGATGACGAGATTGGCCGTGCCGGACGGCGGGTTGAGCAAATACCAGATTTCGGACTGACAGCGGGTGGAGCTGTCTGCGATTCTGGTCAGCCGGGCAAGAGGGGTTGAACCATAGGTGACATTGGTGACTCCTCCCAGCGCGGTGTTGTTGGCCGGCGACCCAAACCCAATTCCAACCACCATCAGGCGGTTTTGTCCCGAACCGGTGGTGTGGGAAATCGTCAAGGTCTTGTTGGTCGCGGCGCCGGTGTTGCCGGAAGCCGTGGCGTCCACCGTTACCGTGCCGCTGCCTGCCGTTCCAATGTCCACACTGGAGCGTGTCGTGGTATGCCCGTTGGCCACCGGGTCCACACGGTTCAAATCCTGCACACCATTGGTCAAACCGTTAATGCTCAAATAAAGCTGTTTCGTGAAAGCCGGAATTTGGATCACAACGGAATTGCTGGCGCTGTCCCCGTAATTCGGGTCGGTGTAACTGACGCTCAACGTGTCGCCGGGCGCGACGTTCAAGATGCCGTCCTGCTGTCCAAGACCGGACGAGGACGACGTCGGCAGACCAATGAGATTTTGAAACACACCGGTATTGGTGCCCGTCTCGGTGAGTAAAATGGTTTCCACGTCACCGCCCGTAGCGTCTTGCACCGTTACCGGAATGGTTTGGACCGAGCTTGACGACGTGTTGCCCGCAGTGTTGGTCATGGTGACATAAATATTTGCGCCCACGGAATAAAGACTGACCGGCGTACCGCTGGAATCGGTAAAGTTCACGGTACACGCAGCCCCGCCATTCGGCGGCGGCGTCAGAGTGGTCATCGAGGCAATGGCCGTGCCGCCGATATTGACGCTGTTGCTGATGACGCCGCTGGCGACGACCTTGCATTCATAGGTGAACACGCTGGTTCCCTGACTTAAAATCACCGGAATGGTGTAGCCGGGTGAATCCAGCGGGAACGCGGTGCCGGTGGGGCTGTCCGGCAACGGATTGCCGTCCAGCGTGGTGGAATTGGTCAGGTAAAGGAGATTGGTGGTGGGCGCGTCAATGACGAGCGTGTTGCCAAGCGGCAGCAGACCCTTGTTGTCCACTTCAACGGTGTATTGAATGACATCGCCCAGACTGATGCCCGCGGGCGCCACGTCGGTGACAATGACGGCGGACTTTTTCAACACCGGCGTCGGGAACGGCAACACGGTGGTGCCGGCGTCAATGTAGGGATTGCCCGGCCCGGCCACGTCGGGATCTTCGCCCCATGCCACGGTGATCAACGTGCCATCCACGGTATAAACCCTCATGCCGGTCTGGTTTTTACTGGGGTCATAAATCGTTTTGGATTGCAATGCCAGCAAGTCGAAATTGGTGTCATAGTGATTGCCATTCGGATCGGTGAGCGGGCCGCTGTGGTCGCCCTTGTAATCCACGTACACCCGGGTGTTGGCCAGTGGTGTCACCCAGGCGGGACTGCCGTCCACCGTGCCGTCGGCGCTGCCGGGGCCCCAGCCCACGTCGGCTTCGGTGGTCAACGCGCCCTTGGGCACCAGCGTAAAGCCCCAATTGTAGGCCGTGTCAGACGATGGGTTCGCCCCAACGGTGCAAATGGCAAAAAAGTTCTGGCCGTTCGTGTTTATGAAACTGGCGCTCGATTTGACGGGCATTTGAAATTGGACCACGCCATTGGTCGCCGGCACCGTAAAACTGCCCGCCCCGGCCTGGGTATTGTAGGAAATCGTAATGGCGCCGGGGTTGGGATTGTAAACATAAACGTAAGCCGGATTCCCGCCGGCGGCCGTGCCGACCGGCGTGTAATAGCTGTTGTCCCACGATTCAACCGGATACAGCGTGAACCAGTCGCTGGCATAGGCTGCGCCGACGTGGCCGATGATGAGGTCGGCCTGCACGGGTTTGGTGGCCGTGACCCGGCCACCCTTCTTGATGCCGCCGTTGACGAGATACGACTCGCCCTGGTTCAACACGATATTGGTTGTTCCCACGCCATTGCCATTTGGATCAATGGTCACCGTGGTGTTGTTTTGTGCGGCCATCACGAACATGCCGACATATTTGAACAGGTTGACCGTCAGGTCCTGACCGACCGGGCTGATGTAATTCGTGCCATAGTCCATGGTGGATAAAACCCCCACCGCTCCGGCAAACACGGGACCGGGATTCGACGGCCAGGCTGCCCGGGTGACCACCAGCGCCCGGTTCGCCGCAATGTGATCGCGCGCATCCCATAAAAGCGTCGAGGGATTGCGCGGCAACGATACATTGTTCGTCAGCGTGATGACCGTGCCGGCTGGCAGGCCGTTGGGATCGTGGGCAAATCCCGGCGGAATGCCGTTGGCGTCGTTGCCGTCACCCCAGATTTGCGTGGTCGGCTGGGTTGGATTGCTCAAGTCGGTTTCGTAACCATCCTCCCATTGGTCATAGTAAATCACCGTGCCGTCGCCGGTGACCACGATGGAAAAGGTCGAACTGATCGTCGAGCCGGTGCCGCTGATGATGGCCGAATTGGCCTGATAAATCTGTTGCTCGGGCATGGGCAGATAAAAATCCTGCACGAGATTTGCCGCCCATGTGTTCAGGCCCGCTGCCCAACAAAAGAGGATCGTGAGCGCCTGCCACAGGCGCCGCTGGATCATGTGGTTGTTTGAATTCATGTTTGTGTTAGCACGAGTTTCAACTGAGGAAGAAGTTGGAGCGACCAGCAACCTGCTCGCTCGCAAACGCCGCCCGCCAAATTTTTAGGTTCATAAATGTACTGAAATCATCCACCAGCACTTGCAACCGCCAGATTTTCACAACCTGCTATCCATCCGATTACTATTACAAATTGACGGTTAGCTGCTTAGACTGACTGTTCAATTCGATTAGAAATGAAGAAAAGCAGGAGTTACGCCAACTCCGCAGACATTCAAGAAAGCTTATGTCTTTTGGGGAGAGTCAGTTCGGTGTCGGCGCCAATAAACTAACCGATTTTGCCTTTAAATCCAAGTTGCCGCAACGCTTCGAAGAGAACCAGTGCCGCGCAGTTCGACAAGTTTAGCGAACGCGATTTCTCGTTAAACATTGGAATCCGCAGCCAGCGTTCGCGATTCTGTTCCAACAATTGCCTGGGCAAACCGGCCGTCTCGCGCCCGAAAACCAGATAATCGTCCGGCAAAAATTTGACATCCGCGTAAAGCCTCGGACCTTTTGATTCAATGAACCAAAATCGTGCCGCGGTGGCTCCGTGAGCCAATTCAAACGCGCTCCAATTTTTCCACCGATGCCACTTAACGTGCCGCCAGTAATCCATGCCGGCACGCTGGAGCTGCGCGTCATCGAGCTTGAAACCGAACGGCTCGATGAGATGCAGCGTCGTTTTCGTCGCCGCGCAGAGCCGCGCCACGTTGCCCGTGTTCGGCGGAATTTCCGGTTCAACCAGGACGATGTTCATTTCAGAATTTTAGCGCAAAGGCGCGCAGTGATATGGTGTAGCACCCGCGTCCCGCGGGTGGTTTCGGGCGTCGCGCCCGAAACCGTTTGCCAATTGAGATTATCTTTTCTTGAACACAAGTCGGTAGTTGAAGCCGCGCCGTGACAATTCGGCGGGACGCCGAATTGGACTCGCAACATTCGTAAATTCCGTTTCATTCTCTTTGCGCCTTGGCTTCTTTGCGTCTTCGCGTTGAATAAAAAACCTTCCACAGCACAAGCCCATGTGCCGGCGCCGTCATGCCGGCCACGCGTCGGTCCTTTTCCGCCAGCATCCGCCTGATTTCCGCCGACGGAAACTTGCCCAGACCGACTTGCACCAGTGTGCCGACGATGCTGCGGCACATTTTGTAAAGAAACCCGTCACCCTCGATGATGAACGTCAGGTGCGGACCGGACTTTTTGATGTCGCATCGCGTAAGCCTCCGCACCGTGGATTCCATTTCGTAATTTCGATTGGCGGCGAACGATTTGAAATCATGCCGTCCGACGAACAGCGGCGCGGCGGCGTACATGGCCTTCAGATCGAGCGGGCGCGTAACCTGCCAGGCGCTGTGACGAAGCAGTGGATTCATGGCCGTGTGGTTCCAAACGAAGTAGCGGTATTGCTTTCCCGCGGCATCGAAGCGCGCATGGAATTTTTCCGGCGCGCGCGCCGCTGACAGCACGCGGACGTCTTCCGGCAGCCAGGCGTTGATGGCCAGCGCCAGTTTGCGCATCGGCATTTTGAATTCCGCGCGCGGCACTTCAAAATGCGCCACCATGCCCAGCGCATGAACGCCGGTGTCCGTGCGGCTGGAACTGTGCAGCCGTGGCGCGCTGTGAAACAATTTCGCCAGAGCTTGCTCAATCCTTTGCTGGACGCCCGTGCCGGTCTTTTGCGCCTGCCAGCCTGCGTAAGCCGTGCCGTCGTACGCGATGGTCAGTTTGAATTTTCGTTTAGACACAGGAGATTTAACCACGGATAGACACGGATGGACACGGATGACAAGGGGGCGAAACTCCTGGCGGACTGCAAAAGGACCGAAACCCACGGCTCACGAGGACGTTCGCCTCACCATAAAGAATCTTCTCTACCTTTCCAAATCCGTGTTTATCTGTATTCATCCGCAGTTGGAAATTAGATTCCATCCAGATAGCTTTGCAACAAAATTGCCGCCGCCATTTTGTCCACTTTCTCTTTACGTTTTTTGCGGCGCACGTTGCCCTGAATCAAAACGCGGTTCGCTTGCGCCGAGGTCAGCCGTTCATCCTGTAGCTTGATCGGGACGGTAATAGCGCTCTGTAACACTGCCACGAAAGCTTCGACCTTTTGTGCCGCCGGACCGTAAGTGCCGTCCATATTGCGCGGCAAACCGACGAGGATCAGGTCAACTTCCTTTTCGTGAATCAATTGCCGGAGCCGCGCCAGAAAATCCGCGAACGGCTCGGCGGGAATAAATTCCAGCGGCTGCGCGATGGTTTTGGTTTCATCGCTGACGGCGACGCCGATGCGTTTGGTTCCGTGGTCGAGGGCGAGGATGCGCATTGTATCAATTCCTCCGCAGATTACTTTTTGAAGCGAATTTCGACAATCACTGATTAACCACCGGCGATTCAGCGCCGGCTCTTAACCAACTCGTGTCGCCAATCAAGTCGGTCAACATGCCTGTCAAATCGCTTTTCGGGATTGGCAAATATTTGCCCGTGGCCTCGGCGCAAGGTTGGCCGGAGGCATTGGTCAACGCGGCTTTGGCCTCGAAAATCCGGTTCTTGCGGTTCGCCAGCAGCTCGCCGGTGGCGATGATTTCGTCGTCCGGCCGCACCGGATTCAGAAACCGCGTCGTCAACTCGGCGCAAAACGCAAACTGTCCGGTTGGCACCGCGCACGCCCACACCATGATTTCGTCCAGCACCGTCGTCAAAAGACCGCCATGCACGATGCCGCGAAACCCGATGTGCGCATTGCGCAACCGGAAGCGCGTTTGGACAATGCGCCCGTCGGTCGTAAAACGCAGTTTGAGTCCGATGGCGTTGCTTTCGCCACAGACGAAGCAATGATGGGTGTGAGGCAATTCACGCATGACAATAATAGGCCGTTTTACAACATCGTTGGGCAAGCAAATTTCACCCACGTAAAGGGTGGCCAGTTTCTATTCCAAAGCCAATGACACGAATTTCACGGATTCTCACTGATTCCATCCGTATTAATCCGTGCAATCCGCGTCCCAAATTTCTGTTCGTGTATTTCGCGCACTTCATGGTTAAATTTTCACCGCGATGGTTCAATATCTCGATTTGCTCCGGCTGGTTCTGGAACGCGGCAAATTCAAGGCCGACCGCACGGGCACGGGCACGTATTCCGTATTCGGCGCGCAGGCACGGTTCCCATTGCAGAACAGTTTTCCGCTGCTCACCACGAAAAAACTGCACGTCAAATCCATCATTTACGAACTGCTCTGGTTTTTACGCGGTGACACCAACATCAAATACCTCCACGAGCATGGCGTGACGATTTGGGACGAGTGGGCAGACGAGGGCGGCAGCCTCGGCCGCATCTACGGCGCGCAATGGTGCGACTGGCGCGCGCCCGATGGCCATGCGATCAACCAAATGGACGCCGTCATTGAACAGATCAAAAAGAATCCCGACAGCCGACGGCATATTGTTACTGCCTGGAACGCCGGCGAGCTGGACCAAATGCGGTTGGCGCCCTGCCACGCGCTGTTCCAGTTCTACGTACTCGACGGCGAGTTGAGCTGCCAGCTTTACCAGCGCAGCGCGGATTTATTCCTTGGTGTGCCGTTCAACATCGCCAGTTACGCGTTGCTCACGCTGATGGTTGCCCAGGTTTGCGGATTAAAACCCGGCGAATTCGTTCACACGTTCGGCGATTTGCATCTTTACGCCAACCATCTCGAACAGGCAAAGCTCCAGCTTTCTCGCGAACCGCGCCCGCTGCCGCGGATGAAATTGAATCCGGCGGTGAAAGGCATCCATGACTTCAAGTTCGAGGATTTTGAATTAGTCGGCTACGATCCGCATCCGGCCATCAAGGCGCCGATTGCGGTGTAAGTTGGAGTTCAAGCTTTAGCTTGCCCCAGCGGAAAGAAAAGGGATAACAATTGAACAAGCTGAAGCTTGAACTCCAACGTGAAACATTTCAAGGCCATTGCCGCGATGTCGTTGAACCGCGTGATTGGCGCGGACGGCAAAATCCCGTGGCATCTGCCGGAGGATTTCAAGTGGTTCAAAAAAATGACGCTGGGTAACATTGTCGTGATGGGACGCAAGACCTTTGAAAGCCTGGGGCAGCCGTTGCCCAGCCGCAAAAACCTGATTCTCACCCGGCATCCGCAGCGGCTCATCAAGACTCACCCGGAGATTTTTGGCCAGTACCACGAGTGGCGTGGCGGACGTTATCTCAAACGCGCCTATCAGTTCCATTTTACCAGGCTGGAAAAAAGCCAACGGACGGAAATTCTGATTTTCAATTCGTTGGATCGCCTGAATCCGTCAGAATTTCCGAACGACATTTTCATCTGCGGCGGCGCGCAGATTTACGAGCAGGCCTTGCCGCGTTGCTCCGACCTTTACTTGACGCTCGTTAAGCGTGAGTTTGAAGGTGACGCGTTCTTTCCACCGTTTGAAGACAAATTTGTTCTGGCTGAAGAAATCCGCGAAGAGCCGGAGTTCAAAATTTTGCATTACCGGCACAAATCGCTGACGGAATAAAATTGTAGCGGCGCTCTGTGAGCGCCGGCGAACCGAGAAAGGCGGCGGTCATAGACCGCCGCTACAGAAAAATAAAAACAGGCGGGCCGTTGCCGGCCCGCCTGTGATGTTGAATTTATTGTACCGGTTATTCCTTTGAATCCTTTGCTTCGTCGGCGGCATCGAAGGCGTGTTGTAACGCCACGAGATCTTCGCCGGGCTTGAGCGAGTCGAGGAGTTTCTGCTCTTCCTTGAGTTGCTCGTCGGAATAGCTGGCCGCCTTGATGGATAGGCCGATGCGGCGTTCGCCCCGGTCAATCTTGATGACGCGGGCGGTGACGTCCTGGCCGACCTTGAGCACGTTCTTGATTTTGTCCACGCGCTCCTCGCTGACCTGCGAAATATGCACCAGGCCGTCAATTTCATGTTTCAGGCCGACGAACGCGCCGAAGCTGGCAAGTTTCGTGACCTTGCCTTCCACCACGTCGCCCACCTTGTAAAGCTTGTCAATGCTTTCCCACGGGTCTTCTTCGAGTTGTTTCATGCCGAGCGCAATGCGCTGGTTCGGACGGTCCACTTCGAGCACGATGGCCTCAACTTCGTCGCCCTTTTTCATTATCTCGCTGGGATGATTAATCTTGCGCGTCCACGAGATGTCGGACACGTGAATCATGCCGTCAATGCCTTCCTCCAATTCCACAAACGCGCCGTAGCTGGTGAGGTTGCGCACCTTGCCTTTGACGCGGGTTTTGACGGCGTATTTCGTTTCGGCGGTGTCCCACGGATTGCTTTCCAACTGGCGGATACCGAGGGAAATTTTCTGTTCCTCGCGGTTGATGCCCAGAACGATCGCCTCAATTTCCTCATTTGCCTTGAGCATGTCACTGGGCTTGGCCACGCGTTTAGTCCAGGAAAGTTCGGTGACATGCACCAGCCCTTCCACGCCCGGTTCGAGTTGAACAAACGCGCCGTACGGCACCAGGTTGACCACCTTGCCTTTGACGCGCGCGCCGACGGGGAACTTCGTTTCGATGTTGTCCCACGGGTTGGCCATTTTCTGCTTGAGGCCAAGGCTGACGCGCTCCTTTTCCTTGTTTACGTCCAGCACGACCACGTCAATTTCCTGGCCGACCTTCAAAAGCTCCGACGGATGCGCGATGCGTCCCCAGCTCATGTCCGTGATGTGCAACAGGCCGTCAATGCCGTTGAGGTCAATGAACGCGCCGAAATCGGTGATGTTCTTGACCGTGCCTTTGCGGATGTCGCCGGGCACCATTTCGGCCAGCAGTTTGGAGCGTTTTTCCGAGCGCTCCTGTTCGATGAGTTCGCGGCGCGACAGCACAATGTTCTGCCGGTCCTGATTGATTTTGACGACCTTGAACTCGTAGGTGTTGTTGACGAACGACGCCAGGTTCTTCGGCGTAATGATGTCAATCTGCGACGCGGGCAGAAACGCTTCGACGCCGATGTTCACGACCAGGCCGCCCTTGACCATTGATTTGACCTTGCCCTGAATCGTGCCGCCTTCGTTGCAAATCGTCAGGATGCGCTCCCAATTGCGTTTGAATTCGGCCTTCTCGTGCGACAGCACGACGGTGCCTTCCTTGTTTTCGAGCTTTTCAATCAGCACGTCAATTTCATCGCCGACCTTGACGTTCTTGATGTCTTCAAATTCGGTGCCGGGGACGACGCCCTCGCTTTTGTAGCCGATGTCCACCAGCACTTCTTTGGGGCGGACTTCGATGATGTGACCTTTGACGATATTGCCAGCGGCAAACGGCAACGAGCCGGTTTGCTTCATGGCTTCTTCCATTGTGAGCATAACTGTATTTGAACTGCGGGAACTTGGGGACCCAAACGGCGGGAACCGAAGCTCCATTGCCTAACTACCACGCTGCAAACGGCAACGGAGGTTGACTGTTAGGTTGTTGGTTAACTGCTTTTTCTCAGCCTCAATGAACGTCCGCACACGCGGCGTTCAGGCAATGTGGAAGATAGCGGAAATGTGGGGAATGGCAAGAAGAATTAACAAGCGATTCCAAGGCGCAATCTCACTTCGCCGGGAGACAAACGTCGCCCGCCTTTATCAAGCAGAAAGATAAGAGTCGTGTGAAGAACACAGCAATTACAGCCTATTCTTTTCAAGCCAATTCCTGGCTAATTTCAACAATTTCTCAACCTGAGCCTCTGTTGGTGCTTCTGCCTTGATTTGAAAATCCTTTGTTTTGACGGCTATGGAACATTTCTTTGAGCGCAGAAATCCGATAAAAGCTTCAACAATATTTGTCACGTTGTTCACACTCGCGATTCAAACAAAATCAGGACAAGGCGGTGCGTAGCTTACCTACGCGATTTTTGTGGGAAGAAAAAAAGACCGGAACCAAATCCGCGCTGGTTCCGGTCCGGGGGAAGGATTAAATCACTGCCCGTCGGCAGTATCAATCATTTTTCGTAACAAGTCAGATCGCCCACCGCGCTGCTAAATCCAAACGAAAGATTGGTCCGGTCCACTCCTCCAATGTGGTTATAGAAATCTAATGTCACATCAGCCGTCCATTTAGTATAATTGTCGTCTGAGTCGAATATCTCCATGTGAACAATGTTTTTGATGCCGGGCACTTCATTCGTGCATTCCTTGGCCACCAATCCAGAAGCATCAGTTCGGAATCGGTCAATCCGCTGGGCGGTTGATTCTCTGTCACGCGGGTCATCGCCCAACATCTTTAACTCTTCATTGGCAGCGTGAATCCTAGCGTACCAAATTCCGCCAGCTAAAGCCAATAAACCAATGAGGCCAATAATGGGGATGACTTTCTTCATAGCAGGTTCATTTTAGTATTTCTGGTAGTTAGAAAAAGACAAAATCTGCCCCACTTTGCGACTTGGCGTCTTTGCGTTAAATCCCGCGCAGAAACTTCTGAATTTCGTCGTGGCTGCCGGCCATCAGAAACAAAAGCGAATCGGCACGATTTTGAAAAACCAGCCGGATGTCCAAGCCAACGCGGATTTCAAAATAGCTTCCCGTCAACCGGCGAATGCCCAACCCTCGATGCGCGTGCGGATGGCTTATGCACTCAAAGCAACCGATGTTGCTTCTTTGGCAAAAAAGGTGAGGGCCGATGCCCTCCTGCGCCCTATTTTAATTTTAGCCGCCGCGATGGCCAGTGTGATTTCGCGGTGTCATAAATTTTAGTTTTTTAGCAAATATGAACACCAAACCGACCTTATTGACCGTGGACGGCAATGAAGCCGTCGCCCACGTCGCCTATCGCCTGAATGAAGTTATGGCGATTTACCCCATCACCCCCTCCTCGCCCATTGCCGAGTGGTGCGATCAATGGGCGTCTGAAGGCAAAAAAAATCTCTGGGGCACCATCCCGTCCATCGTCGAAATGCAAAGCGAAGGCGGGGCGGTGGGCGCCGTCCACGGCATGTTGCAAACCGGTTCCATCGCCACCACCTTCACGGCCTCTCAGGGGCTGCTGTTGATGGTTCCGAACATGTTCAAAATCGCGGGCGAACTCCTGCCCGCGGTTTTTCACGTTACGGCCCGCACCGTGGCCACCCACGGCCTGTCCATTTTCGGCGACCACAGCGACATCATGGCGGCGCGTTCCACGGGCTGGGCGATGCTGGGTTCGGCTTCCGTGCAGGAGGCGGCGGATTTGGCGCTCATCTCCCAGGCGGCCACCCTGCGCGCCCGGCTGCCTTTCATCCATTTCTTCGACGGCTTCCGCACGTCGCATGAGGTTTCCAAGATTGAATTGTTCAGCGAAGACGTGATGCGGGCATTGATTGACGACCGACTGATTACCGAAATCCGCGCCCGCGGCTTGACGCCGGACCGGCCGGTGCTGCGCGGCACGGCGCAAAATCCCGACGCGTTCTTCCAGGGCCGCGAGGCGGCCAATCCGTATTATGCCAACTGCCCGGACATCGTGCAAAAGGTCATGGACGAATTTCTGCAATTCACGGGTCGCGAATATCACCTGTTCGATTACGTCGGCGCGCCGGACGCGGAGCACGTTGTTGTGCTCATGGGTTCGGGCTGCGAAGCGGCGCACGAAACGGTTGAATATCTCAACGAACAAGGCGCCAAGCTCGGCCTCATCAAGGTGCGATTGTACCGGCCATTCGACAGCAAACGATTTGTCGAGGCGTTGCCGCGGTCGGCCAAGAGCATCGCGGTTCTGGACCGCACCAAGGAGCCGGGCGCCGCCGGCGAGCCGCTGTATCAGGATTGCGTCGCGGCGATTCTCGAAGGCATGGCCAATGGCTGGGGCAATTTGAAATGGCTGCCCAAAGTGGTCGGCGGACGCTATGGTTTGTCCTCCAAGGAATTCACGCCGGCGATGGTCAAGGCCGTCTTTGACAATCTTGCCGCCGCCAAACCCAAAAACCATTTCACCGTCGGCATCACCGACGACGTTTCGCACACCAGCCTGCCGGTGGATCACAACTTTTCCACCGAACCCAACGACGTGATTCGCGCGTTGTTTTATGGTTTGGGCGCGGACGGCACGGTGGGCGCGAACAAGAATTCCATCAAAATCATCGGCGAAAGCACCGCTAATTATGCGCAGGGCTACTTCGTTTATGATTCCAAAAAATCCGGCAGCATGACGGTGTCGCATCTACGGTTCGGGCCGGAGCCGATTCGCTCCACGTACCTGATTTCGCGCGCGAATTTCGTGGCCTGCCACCTGCCCACGTTTTTGGAAAAGTACGACATGGTCAAACCATTGGTGCCCGGCGGCACGTTTCTGCTGAACACGCCCCACTCGAAGGACGAAGTCTGGTCCAAGTTGCCGACGCCGGTGCAGGAATCGCTCATCGCCAAGAAGGCGAAGTTTTACGTGATTGACGCCACCAAGGTGGCGCGCGACAGCGGCATGGGTGGACGCATCAACACCATCATGCAAGTCTGTTTCTTCGCGCTCTCCGGCGTGCTGCCGCGCGACAAGGCCATCGAATCCATCAAGTATTCCATCAAGAAAACCTACGGCAAGAAAGGCGAGGAAGTCGTAGCCAAGAACCTCCAGGCTGTGGACAACACGCTCGAACATTTGCACGAAGTGCCCGTGCTGAACCGCGTGAATGGCAGCGGTGATTTGCTTCCACCGATCTCACCCAACGCGCCAACCTTTGTGAAAAACGTGCTGGGCCGGCTCGCTGCTGGAGAAGGCGATGAAGTGCCCGTAAGCGCGTTTCCCGCCGATGGCACGTTCCCGACCGGTACCACCCAATACGAAAAGCGCAACCTGGCGCTGGATATTCCGGTATGGGACGAAAAAATCTGCATCCAATGCCTGAAGTGCGTCGCGATTTGTCCGCACGCGACGATTCGGGCGAAGGTCTATGAACCGGCGGCCCTGGCCCACGCGCCCGCGACGTTCAAGAGCGTGGACAGCCGCAACCCCGAATTCAAGGGCTGGAAGTTCACCCTGCAAGTCGCCGCCGAGGATTGCACCGGCTGTTCGCTGTGCGTGGATGTTTGTCCCGCGCGCAACAAGACGGAAGCCAAACTCAAAGCCATTAACATGCGACCGCAGGCGCCGTTGCGGTTGCCGGAGCGCGAGAACTGGGATTTCTTCCTCGGCCTGCCGGAAGTGGACCGCCGCAAGGTCAAGGTCACGCAATTGCGCCAGCAACAACTTTTGCGGCCCCTGTTTGAATTCAGCGGCGCGTGCGCCGGTTGCGGCGAGACGCCGTACATCAAGATGCTGTCGCAACTTTTCGGCGACCGCGCCATCATCGCCAACGCCACCGGCTGTTCCTCCATTTACGGCGGCAATCTGCCGACAACGCCTTATACAAAGAACGCCGAGGGACGCGGTCCGGCCTGGTGCAATTCATTATTCGAAGACAACGCCGAGTTTGGCCTGGGTTTCCGCGTTTCGATTGACAAGCAAAGGGAATTCGCCATTGAGCTGGTGAAGAAACTCGCGCCGCAACTGGGTGACGATCTCGTGAGCGCCATTGTGAACGCCGACCAATCCAGCGAAGCCGGCATTTTTGAGCAGCGCGAGCGCGTGGCCGCGTTAAAAGAAAAATTGCAGACGCCCGAATCGCCGGAGGCGAAACTGTTGCTCAACATTGCCGATCAATTGGTCAAAAAGAGCGTGTGGATTGTCGGCGGCGACGGCTGGGCTTACGACATCGGCTACGGCGGTCTGGACCACGTGCTGGCCAGCGGGCGCGACGTGAACGTGCTCGTGCTCGACACGGAGGTTTATTCCAACACCGGCGGGCAGATGTCCAAATCCACGCCGCGCGGCGCGGTGGCGAAATTCGCCGCCGGCGGCAAGGCGATGGGAAAGAAAGACCTCGGCCTCATCGCCATGACCTACGGCCACATTTACGTGGCCAGTGTGGCATTGGGCGCAAAGGACGAGCAGACGTTGCGCGCCATCGTGGAAGCGGAATCATATCCCGGCCCGTCGCTCGTCATTGGTTACAGCCATTGCATCGCGCATGGCGTCGCGATTGACATGGGAGTCGGTGCGCGACAACAGAAGCTGGCAGTGGACTCCGGCCAGTGGCTGCTCTACCGGTTCGATCCGCGCCGCACCGAATGCGGTGAGAACCCGTTGCAACTGGATTCTCCGGCGGCGAAAGCCAAGATTCAGGAATATCTGCTGTCGGAAAACCGGTTCAAGATGCTCACCAAGAGCAAGCCGGAAGACGCCAAACGCCTATTTGCCCAGGCCCAGACTGATTCTGAACGCCGCTGGAAATTTTACCAATACTTGAGCGGGCGCGATTTGAAGACGAACGGCAACGGCAGCGCCACATCGCCCAAGCCGGCCGCCACGGCGGACCAACAACCGTAATGTTATGGATCTTACAACCACCTATCTCGGTCTGAAACTGCGCACGCCGCTGGTTCCCTCGGCGTCGCCGTTGTCGGAGGAAATTGACAACATCAAACGGATGGAGGACGCCGGCGCGTCGGCGGTGGTGCTCTACTCGCTGTTCGAAGAGCAGCTTCGCCAGGATCGCGCCGAACTGGCGCATCATCTGGAGCAAGGCACCGAAAGCTTCGCCGAGGCGCTTACTTATTTTCCGGAACCGGAGGAGTTTCATCTCGGTCCCGAGGAATACCTCAAGCACGTGGCCAAGGCCAAAAAGGCGACGCGCATTCCCGTCATTGCCAGCCTGAACTGCTCTTCGACCGGCGGCTGGACGAAATACGCCAGACAGATTGAGCAGACCGGCGCGGACGCGCTGGAATTGAATATTTATTACATCCCCGCCCACTTGAACCTGCCCTCCGGTGAAGTTGAGCAAACCTATCTTGATATTCTCAAGGCGGTGAAAACGGAAGTGACCATTCCCGTCACGGTCAAACTTAGCCCGTTCTTCAGTAATTTTACGAACATGGCCATGCGGCTCGACGAGGCGGGCGCCAACGGGCTGGTGCTGTTCAACCGTTTTTACCAGCCGGACATTGATTTGGATACGCTGGAAGTGAAGCCAAACATTTTGCTCAGCACGCCGATGGCGATGCGGTTGCCACTACGGTGGGTGGCTATCCTTTACGGCCATCTGCGGGCCAGCCTAGCGGCCACCAGTGGCATTCATCGCGCGACGGACGTGCTGAAAATGCTCATGGCCGGCGCGGACGTCACGATGCTTTGCTCGGTGCTCATCCGGCACGGTGTCCAGCAAATCGGCGTGATTGAGCGGGAGATGGTCGCGTGGATGGAAGAGCACGAATACGAATCCGTGACCCAGCTCAAAGGCAGTCTAAGCCAGAAAAACTGTGCTGACCCGGCGGCCTTTGAACGGGCGCAATACATGCGGGCGATTTCATCCTATCCCCTATCTTCGGTAAACTGATTCAACTGCTGGCGCGGCGGCGCCCCAAAAGCACGAAAAGGCCCGCCCCGGCCAGGAGCGCGAACACTGGAGGTTCAGGAACTCCAACAATGCCGTCTATCCAAGGAGCGAACGCCGAAACCCGCCCAAAACCGCTGACGTCACCATAGACGGAATTGCCATTGCCACCACTGGCAGAAGTGCCAGCGACGAAGGAAATCACGCCTTCCAAATAAGTTTGCGAATCAATCGTGATAAACACGCCGCCACCACTGTCGCCCGGCGCCACGCAGCCCTCCAGCGGCAACGGTTCCGTGGATCCAAAAAAGTTGTTCGCGGTCGTGTGCGGGTTGTCAAAATCGCAGCCCAGCAGGAGGGAGGGATTGCCGTAGTCGCCATCAATGACGTTTTGAAAGGCGCGCTTCAGGGTATCAGGGGGTAGCTGGTAGCCAGTCAGGCCCGTCCCCGTGAAGCCATATCCGACAAACGTTCCGATCTGCGCAAAATCGGATGATCCGGTGTAGAGCGTCGCCGGGGTAACCCCCGTGACTGGTGAACTGAGATGCACCAGGCCAAAGTCGTAACCGTTCGTCGCTGCACCGGTCCAACCCGGATTGCTGATGAGTTGGGTCGAGGTATAGGAAGTCCCGTTAATGGTGAAAGTCCCAGAACTGGCGGCCGTCAGCATGTGTGCGGCTGTCAGCACCCAGTCCGGCGCGATAAGTGTGCCGCAGCCGGTATAGCCCCAACTGTTGACAAACGTTCCCACCGGAGCGTATTCCGGACTGGCGGCAAGGGCCAAATAGCTGGAGTCCGGCACGTCGTCCCGGATCGTGGCACCCCAGATTGAAGCGGGGGAAAGAATCATTGAAGCAATGATCCCGAGGGTGGCCACAACTCTGTTTCTGCCCAAGCTCATGACGTTACTACAGCACAACCAACCTGGCCCGTCAAGCCGGCCCGGACGAGGGTAGTGGGTCAGTTTGAAATTATTATTTTTTCAGTCCCCAAAACATATCGGACTGCCAATTCATTGGGAAACCAATATCTCTAATGGAAACGTCTGGATATTTATCAATCAAATCCGACAATCGCTGATGCCATTCAGTTTTTGGGGCTACCCTTCTCAATAAAACAAACAGAATTACCGCTTGGGCATAAAATTTGCCATTATCCCTCAATTGGTTTTGATAAGAGACCGCCTTCATTGGTTTAATTGTGAAAACACGCCTCCAAAGGCGCCCGTGATGCGCACAAAGGTTCCGTAAATAGGTTATGCAATGCATCCATGATTCAAGGATTTCATTACTTATCCCAAATGATGCTGCAATTGCTTTCTGGCAATCTCGGTATTTTAATCGGGAAAAAATGACTGACCAAGTTTGCAATGAAAGCACTTCTGCCAGCATCCAACAGGGAGGATATTTGGGGTCGGCATATTTTGCTGCATAATGGTCAATAAACAATTCCCCCTTTGGCCGTCCGCGCCGTTTTGCCTCTGCATATTCTCTAACAATTTGGTCAAGTTTATGGATTAGGTCGGCATGGTTATAGTCAACGAAATGACGAGAATCCATAAACCAATGCGGCCCGTATTTTTGGCACATCACGTTGACAAGTTGAGTGCGGAATGCAACTTCGATTCTTTCCACGGCATCCATCACCAACAAGCGCAATTCTCGATCAAAAATGTAGATATTTTTGATTTTATCAAAACGTACATCCGGTAGAAATTTGTCGTTATTTTCGCCGCCGTCGCGTGTCTGAAAATGGAAAAAATATCCTGATAGGCGATAATAACTAACAAATTGGAGAAAATGTGCGGTTTCTCGCTGGTCGGAAATGACCATCCCTCGTTCGGCGAGCAAAGTTATTTGCTCCTGAACGGTGGTGGATTTTTTGTTAAATTTCAACGAGCACCCCGTAAAGAAGAAACCCGCCGCGGTGCGCTGATCTTACGGGAAGCGTGGCAGGTGTTGTTACTGCTTTTATCGGATAAATCGGCCTGAAAATCAATAATTATTTCAATCTTTTTCATTATACCAAGACGTTTAGGGGATGGCCACAACCTATTGTGGGACATGGCACCTTTCTGTTGTGTAGTGTGTAAAAGTAGCCATTTTTATGATTTAGTCAATCAATTTAACGATTTCTTCCAAGCTCCAAACATGGTCTGTGATTCCCGCTTCCATCGCCGGAGTCACGCGCAAGGTTTGGTGAATCCGGCAAAAATTGTAATACATGAAGTAGAGCGCAACCATGTGTTCATGGTTTTCAACCTTTTTTGAAAAGGCGTTGGTCAGCCGGGTGAACCGGCGAATGCCGAGAGTTGGGAGTTGAGCTTTCGCCCCGGTTTTTCAGGGCGGCGTTCCTAAAACACTTCCGCTTTCAGGCCGGTTTCCTGGCGCACGAGTTGCGCGATATTGGACAGCACCTTCAATGGCAGATGGCCGCATTCGGCGTGGGACATGGGGCGCGCGGCGGAATAAATTTGCACGAGCGAAATTTGTGCGCCGCGGGCCTTCAATTCCTTGAGCCGCTGCGCATACTGCTCGATTTCTCTGGACGACGGTTCTTCGTCGTTGATGGCCGGGAACAGACTTTGAATGACCACGGGACGCTGGCGCCCCAGCGCCAGAATGTTTGCCAGCACTTTGTCCAACGGAACGTTGGGGCGGTCCACCGTGTTCAAATAATCCTGAGTGCCGCCGTCCAGCTTCACCCAAATCTCGTCCGACTTGGTGAGCCGTTTCAAGCTCTCCTGAATCTGCGGACGATCCAAGGCGGTGCCGTTGGTGATCAATACGATCTTGAAAAAGGGAAATTTGCCCAGCGCCCGGACATGAATCACTTCCTGCATAGCTTCCGCAAAATTCGGCGCCAGGGTCGGCTCGCCGTCCCCGCTCAACGCCACGTGGCGGAGTTGCAACAACTCGGACGGCAACGACTGGTAATGGGCATGTTCGTGCAACCGCCCTTCCAAAATGTATGCCAGGGTCCTCTGGAGTTCCGTGGCCATGACGCCCACATCCAGGGTGGTTTCCACCGACGGGGTGCGGCGGTCCACTTCACAGTACACACAGTCGAAGTTGCACAGCTTGTCGGGGTTCATGTTCACTCCCAGTGACAACCCGTGCGCGCGTGACGAGATGACCACATAGACAAACCGATTGTCGAGAAAGTCACGCGGCCGGTCGAACGCGGCTTCGCGTGCCGGGGCGTGGTTTTTCTTTTCCACCGGTCCATTCACCGGCATGATTCTGGTTTTTGGTTCTTCCACAATTCTCACAACGCACTCTAAAACCGGAGTAGGCCGTGCACTACACGGTTATTGCCATAATTGCGCCTTACTTTGCAGGATTAATGGCAAGGTTTAGTGGAATGATTCGTCTAACGTGTTTAAACCGTTCCGTTTTGCGGATTTTGGCAAAGAAGAAACATCTTTTGGTAATATCGTGCCGATGATTGTTTGCTGAAAAATTTTGACTTAAACTGATGGCATGAATGCAATCAATGATCGGGCGGCTTGGTTGAAGGCCGGCAGTGCGGTTTGCTCCCATCCGCCGCTTAATGCGCCGGCCAAGGCTTGGCGGCTGGTCTTGCTGGGCGCGCCGGGCGTCGGCAAAGGAACTCAGGCGGAACTACTCCACAACCAATTGGGCGCCTGCCATTTGTCCACCGGCGATGTCTTTCGCGCAGCCAAGGGCCTATGCGAAGGCGAACTCTCCCCCACCATGCACCACGCGCTGGGTTTCATGCGCCGCGGTGAATTGGTGCCGGACGAAATCGTGCTGACTTTAGTATCGGAACGCACCCGCTGTTTGCAATGCCGCGGCGGTTTCCTGCTCGACGGTTTTCCCCGTACTATCGCCCAGGCCGAGGCCTTGGAGAAATTGCTAAAAACCCAAAAAGTGTCTTTGACCGCTGTGCTGAATTATGAGTTGCCGCGGGAAGAAATCATATCCCGCATCAGCGGGCGGCGCACCTGTTCCAACTGCAAGGCGGTCTATCACGTGGCGTCGCGCCCGCCGCGCGCGGAAGGCGTTTGCGACAAATGCGGCGGGAAACTGTTCCAACGCGAGGACGACCGGCCTGAATCCGTCAGCGTGCGGCTGGAGGCATACGAAAAGAGCACGCGACCGTTGATTCAATTTTATCAGGAGCGCGGTTTGCTGGTGCCCATCATTGCTGGCGGCACGCCGGACGAAACGTTCCAACGCTCAATGGTGGCGCTCGATGGTGTCCTGACGGACTAGCAAATCCTCGGCAATTGCTCGCCGCTGGGCATGTCAAGAATCCGGCTCGCCCCAATCGCGCTTTTCAAGGTGACGAGCGGCGTTCTATTTTCGGCAACCTTGCCGATGGCGGCCGAACCCGCCCCGGTTCCGTGACCGCGCAAGATTTTTAATGCGCGGTCCGCATCTCTGCCCGCGATGAACGCAATGAATCGTCCTTCGCACGCGACGTGCAACGGGTCGAGGCCGAGCATTTCACACGCGGCGTGAACATCTTCGCGCACGGGAATTAATTTTTCTTCAACCTCGATGCGTACCCGTGATGCCTCGGCGATTTCGTTAAGCGCGCTGGCCAGCCCGCCGCGGGTCAGGTCGCGCAAGCAATGAATTTCAACGCCAGCTCCGAGCAATCCCAGGACGATCTCGTGGACGGGCGCGGAGTCACTTTCGATGGCGCTCTCAAATTGTAATCCTTCACGCACAGCCATGATGGCCATGCCGTGCCGGCCCAGATCGCCGCTCACGAGGACGGCGTCGCCGGGCTGGACGTTTTGCGGCGCAATTTTCTGGTCATGTTCGACGACGCCGATACCGGCAGTGTTGATGAACACACCATCGCCCTTGCCCCGGTCCACCACCTTCGTATCACCGGTGATGATTTGCACGCCGCAACGTTGCGCGGTTTCCTGCATCGAGCAGGCGATTTTCCAGAGCGTCTCCATCGGCAGGCCTTCCTCAATGATGAACGCGGCACTGAGGTAAAGCGGGCGCGCACCGCTCATGGCGAGATCGTTCACCGTGCCGTGGACGGCCATCGAGCCGATGTCGCCGCCCGGAAAAAACAGCGGACGCACGACGTAAGAATCCGTTGTGAAGGCGAGTTTTTTGCCGGTTAATTCCACCACCGTTGAATCGTGTTGCGTTTCGAGCAGTGGATTGCGAAACGCCGCCAGGAACATCCGGCCGATGAGCTGGTGCATCAGCCTCCCGCCGCCGCCATGAGCCAGCAGCACGTGCGGATACTGCGAGATGGGAATCGGGCAAGCGGCGCTGAAATCAGGTTGTTGCATAGATTTAATGGTCAAACGGTTCGACGCTCGCCCTCACCCCGTCGCTCTCCCTTCCAAAAAGTAAAATTCGGTTTCGGATTTTACTTTGGCAAGCGTCTAAATGATTCACCGAATTATGGTCAAAATTTCTCATTTTAAACAGCTAAACGGTAGCGCCCATTTTTGTTATAGCGCACCGCGCCGGGTTCAACCAGTTCGCGCGGCAAAGTCTCACGCCAGTTTTCCGTACCGCCGGATTTCCGGCCAGATTAATGCCACCGCGGTGACCACGATGATGGTGCCCACGCCGCCCGATACGACGGAAACAATCGAGCCGGTGGCGTTGGTGTGGCCCATGACCGGGCCAAACAGATAGGCGACTGCGCAGGACTCAACATCTCCCAGTTGGTTCGAGGTGCCGATAAACAGGCTGTTGATGGCGGACACGCGCCCACGTTTCTCGTCCGGCGTAAGCAATTGCACCAACGAATGCCGTACCACGACGCTGACGTTGTCCACCGCACCGCAGATCACCAGCATCACGAACGAAAACCAAAACCAGTTGGAAAGCCCGAACGCAATCGTGGTAACCCCGAAGACTACTACCGCCCAGAGCATGGCGCGCCCGGCCTTTTGCAACGGCGGCCGATGTGTCAAAAGAAACATGCAGATGACCGCGCCAATGGGCATCGCGGCGACCAGCAACCCCAGGCCGCCCGGCCCGGCCCGCAGAATGTTCTGGGCATAGATCGGCAACAGCGAAGTTGCCCCGCCCAGGAACACTGCAAACATGTCGAGCGAGATAGTCCCGAAAATGATTTTGTTCGCATACACGAATTTGAATCCCTCGGCGAGATTTGTGATCGAAAGTTTTTGCCGAATGGCCACCGCGTGCTCGCGGCGGATGGACAGCACCAGACCAAAACAGGCCAATGACGCCAGCGCGTTGGCCGCATAGACCCAGGCCGCGGGATGTGCCGAGTGATGGTGGAACAGCCAGGCGACGAGCAAGCCGCCCAGCGCCGGGCCGAGCACCGACGAGAGCTGGAACGTGCCGCTGTTGAATGTGACCGCGCGCGCGAATTGCTGGCGCTGTACCAGGTGCGGCAGAAAGGCCGCGCTGGCCGGCCACAGAAACGTTCGCGCTGCGCCGATCACAAACAGGCAGAGATACATCCAGCCTACCGGCGCCTGCGTCGCGGAGATAAATGTGAGGCCCAGGCTGGCTGCCGCGAGCAACAGCGTCGCCACCAAAATGATCCGTTTGCGGTTGAAATTATCCGCCAGGTGTCCGGCCGGCAACGTGCATCCGAACATGGGAATCATTTGCGCCAGCCCCACCAATCCCAGCGCCAGGGCGGAGCCGGTCCGGTGATAAAGCTCCCAGCCAATCGCGTAGCTGAGCATGTTCTGGCCGAGGGAGGCGACGAATCGCCCGATGAGATAAAGCGTGAAATCCCGGCTCCGAAACAGCGCATACGGACCGTCGCCGGGAGCGTTCAGCGGCGGCGGGATCAAATCATCTGGCGATTCGATGTTGTTCATGGATGCGACAGCGCAGAGTTTAATCAAAAATCAGCGTCGGTCGAGTTTTCACGCGGTTGAATCGCTTCATAATCTTGCTCCTGATTGTAATCTTAATCTCAATCATCATCGCCAAGAAAGACGATTAAGATTAAGATGCCGATCAAGATTAAGATGAATGAGCCAAATGAAAATCCGCCGCGCCGTTATAAATGGCCGTGGATTGTGCTGGCGGCCTTTGTGCTGTTTGTGCTGCTGGCGATTGTGTGGATGAGCTTTGCGGTTCGAATCGTTGAACAGGAACGCAATCTGAATCCGCCGCCGCCGACCAATTCTTCGCAATGGCCACTGTAGCGGCGGTCTATGACCGCCGCACTCTCCGGGTGCTTAACAAGCCAGTGGCGCCCGCCGGCGTAACCGCGTTATTTGGCATTCTCTTATTTTGTCAGAAGCTTTTCAAACTTTACAATCACCCCGGGATTTTTATCCGCAACATTTTGGGTTTCGCCCGGGTCGGTTTTCAAATTGTAGAGTTCCCATTTTTCGTCAGCCTTCGAGCGCACGATTTTCCAATCATCCATGCGGGCGGCCTGGGCGAGATTGGGTCCACGGAATTCCCAGGAGAAAAAGTCGTGACGGTTGGTCTGGGTTTCACCCAACAACGTGGGCAGCACGGAAATGCCGTCAATGTTTTTGGGCGGTTCCCGGAGCGCAATCTGCATGGTGGTTGGCAGAAAGTCCCACGCGGCCCAGGGGAAATCGCTGACTTGTCCCGGTTTGATTTTGCCCGGCCAATAAACAATCATCGGCACGCGCAGGCCGCCTTCGTACAGGTCTCCGCGCTCGCCGCGAAACGGACCGGCGCTCTGGAAAAATTTCGGGTCCACGCCGCCGCCCGATTGCGGGCCGGTGTCGCTGGAAAAGAAAATCACCGTATTGCTTTCGATGTTCAAATTTTTTAGTTGCTCCCGCAATTGGCCGATGTAGTTGTCCAGGCGGGCAATCATTGCCGCCCGGTTTTTTTCCGGCTGCGTCCACGGTTCCTCGGAGTAGGGCGCATCCGTCGGCACGGGCATTGTGTTGTTGGCGCCCGGTCGCACGATGGTGAAATTCAACAGCAGAAAAAATGGCCGATAACGGTTGAATTGGTCAGGATGATAAACCCGGATGAAATTGTGGGTGGCTTTGGCGAACAAGTCGGGGATGTACTGATCCTTTTTCCCGCCGCCATTGGCATACACCGTTTCCCGGCCGTTGAAAGCGACTGTCGGTTTCTCCCCGGTCCGGAGGATGATCTTTGGCATGTAACGCCAGACGTAATCGGAATAATAATTTTCTGCGTCGCTTGGGTTCGTGAAACCATTGACTTCTTCAAACCCCTTTTCCCACGGCGCGCCGCTGGTGCCGTCGCCGCCCAAAAACCATTCGCCAATCAACGCGGTGTGATAACTGGCTTCCTGTAATAATTGCGCCACGGTGACGTCATCCGCCGCCAGCGGCACGTCCACGTCGGCGCGTTGTTTCAGATGGGCTGAATCCCGGCCCAGCATGAGCGCGGCGCGCGATGGTGAACTCGCCGCGTCGCCCGCGTAATAGCTCGTGAACCGGATGCCGCCGGCGGCAAGCTTGTCCAGTTCGGGCGTCTGAAATTTCGTCTGGCCATAGCAACTCAAGTCGCCATAGCCCAGACCGTCGCATTGGATGAAAATGATGCAGGGCCGGCGCGGCGCGGGCGGATGGGCCTCGATGGTGGAAGTGGATTGCGCCGGCGCAGCCGGCCCAAAGCCGACGATTGTGGCAGCCAATAGGGCGAAGCAAAAACGGTGAAAGCAGATTGGATTCATTGCAAACTTAGATTCTGGAAAACTTAATGCGTTCGATGCAATTCTTTTCGGCTTGGTTTTCGGCTAGGCGGGTTTCCCGTTCCGCTTCCCAAATTCCGCGTCCAACGGGATGCGCGTCGCCACGATAAAACTGGGGATGGTCGCCAGAATCACCCAGGTGAAGAAATGCGGATAGCCGATCTGCTCCTGCAACCAACCGCTCCACAGGCCCGGAATCATCATCCCCAGCGCCATGAAGCCGGTGCAGAGGGCGTAATGCGCCGTGGCGTGCTCGCCGCGCGCGATGTAAATCATGTAAAGTAACAGCGCTGTGAAACCGAATCCATAACCAAATTGCTCGATAGCGATGCCCGCGCCAATCACGGACAGTTTTTCCGGCTGCGCATAGGCAAGCCAGATGAACACCGCGTCCGGCAGATGAATCGCCAACAACATCGGCCACAGCCAGAATTTCAGTCCTTGGCGTGACACGGCAAATCCGCCGAGCAGCGCACCGCACATGAAGGCGACGACGCCGGATGTGCCATAAATTTCCGAAATGCCTTCGTTGTCGAGTCCCAACCCGCCGCTGGCCGGCGGCGCGTGGAGGAAAATCGGAATGATTTTCACCAGTTGCGCCTCGCCCAGTCGGTAAAGCAAAATGAACATCAGCGCCAGAATGATTTTCGGCTTCTGGAAGAACGCCGCGAAGGTATTCAGGAATTCATCCAGAAAATGTTCGGTTGCCGGGATGGTTTTCGGTTGATCCGCCGCCGGTCGCGGCAAAACGAAACGGTGATAGGCGCCGAGACAGAAAAAAGTCACCGAGCCGACGGCAAACACCGACGACCAGGCCAGCGCCGGATTGCCAGTTTGCCTGGCCAGGCTGCCGGCGACAAAAACCAGTCCGCCCTGCGCCGCGATTTTTCCGACGTTGAAAAATATGCTGCGCCAGCCGATGAAAAACGATTGTTGATGTCCGGTTGTCGCCAGGATGTAAAATCCGTCCGCCGCGATGTCGTGCGTGGCGGAGCTGAACGCCAGCAATCCGAAAAAGACGATGGTCCATTGAATGAAATGCGGCGACGGAATCATGACCGCCACGCCGGCGAGCGTGGCGCCGAGAAATAATTGCATGGCCCAAATCCATTGCCGGCGCGTTTTCAAAATGTCCACTGCCGGACTCCATAGCGGCTTGATGACCCAAGGCAGGTAAAGCAGGCTGGTGTAAAACGCCGTGGCCGCGTTGGAAACGCCGAGGTCGCTATAAAGCAGCACCGACACGGTTGCCACCAGCGCGTTCGGCATCCCTTCGGCGAAATAAACCGTGGGAATCCAAAGCCACGGGCGGCGGGATGTCGGTTTCGGGCCGGTCATTCACCTTTGAGTATCAGGCCGGAGTCACGCGCGCAAAAATTTTCCGGCTTGAACTTTGCCGGAACCATGATTGAGTCAGGATGTGACCGGCGCGTTTCTCAATGCCTTGGGTGTTTTATTTGGCGGATTGTTTGGGCTGGCGCTGCGCCGGCCACTGTCCCTCGGCACGCAAATTTTCCTTCGGTCCGCGCTGGGTGCTTCCACTGTTTTTTCCGGACTGTGCCTGGTCTGGGCCAGCATCAACGGGCCGTTTCTCTCCGGACTGAAACAAATTTGCATTGCCATACTCGCCGTGACCATTGGTTCCCTGCTGGGCAAATGGTTCGGGTTGCAAAAATTTTCAAATCATCTGGGCCGTTTCGCGGGCGGTATTATCGCTGCGGGCCAATCAGGCGCCCCGCGCAAGGCCGGCGACGGGTTCAAGGCCTGTGCCGTGCTGTTCTGCGCCGCGCCGCTGGGCTTGATCGGCGCGATGGCCGACGGCTTGTCCGGTTACTTTTATCTGCTGGCCGTCAAAGCGGTCATGGACGGTTTTGCCACGCTGGGATTGGTGAAAAATTTCGGCTGGTCCACCGCGCTGTCGGCCTTCCCAGTTCTGCTGTCCCTCGGTGCCATCACAACGCTGTGCCAATTTTACGCGAGACCAGTGCTTGAGGCACATGGTTTGATTGGCTCGGTCAACATTGTCGCCGGTCTAATCGCATGCGCCGTGGCGGCAGTGATTTTTGAAGTTCGCAAGGTTGAACTGGCGAACTATTTACCGGCCCTCGTTGTCGCGCCGCTGTTGGCGTGGCTGTTTAGTCATTGAATCATCCCGCGTTTGCGCAGCATTGCCTCCATCGCTTTGTCCATCAGCAAATCGGCCAGCGGCTTTGTGATTTCGTCGAGCGCGGCGATGGCCGCCTGCAATCGCTTTAAATCGCCCGACTGCGTGGCCGAAGCAGCCAGGACCGGCGGAGCAATTTCTTTGTGTTGGCACTCTGGGGTTGTTTCAGCGGCGGACACTTCGGCGCGGCGAAGGCCCGCGCCCGCTTCGGAATTTTCCGTGGCCAGGGCTGATTCCACTTCGCACGCGGCCGTTTCGATTTTTGTGCGGTAATCCGGCTCAATTTCGTCTGCGCAATCGGCCAGCGCCTTGCGGGTGGCGGCAAGTGTTTCATCCGCGCGCAATTTCGCTTCAATCCAGCGTCGCGCTGCCAGGTCGGTAAACGCGTGTTCAACGGATTCCTCAACCATCTGCTGTACGGCCGCGTCGTCCACGTCCACTGCTGATTTCACTTCCACGATTTTTTCCCGGCCGGTTTTGGTGTCACGCGCCAGCGCGTGCAAAATTCCATTGGCGTCTATTTCAAATTGCACACCCACGCGCGGCACACCGCGCGGCGCGGACTCGAATTCAATCGTGAACTTGCCAAGACTCCAGTTGTCTTTTGCGCGCTCGCGCTCCCCCTGCAAAACATGGATGAGCATCGAACGTTGCTTGTCCACGGCGGTCGTGAACATCTCGCCGGCCTTCACGGGAATAGTCGAGTTGCGCGGAATCAGGACGTTCATCAACCCGCCGAACGTTTCGACGCCCAGTGACAGTGGCGTCACGTCGAGCAGCAAAACGTTTTTGAAACCTCCGGACAAAATCTCCGCCTGAATTGCCGCGCCCAGCGCGACGGCTTCGTCGGGATTTTGCGACGTGTTGAGCTGCGGGCCTTTCGGCTTGTGAAAATCCGTGCCTAGCCGGATGCCGCCGCGGGTTTCCTCGAATTCCCCGCAGCCGAACAGTTCGCCGACGAATTTGCGGACGAGCGGCATCCGCGTCTGGCCGCCGGCGAGAATCACCTGATCCAGGTCCTTCGGCTCGATTTTCGCGTCAGCCAGCGCGCGCAGGCAGTGTGGCCGCGTGCGGGTGATGATGTCGCGGGTCAGCTCTTCAAGCTCGGCGCGCGTGAGTTTGCAGCTGAAACTGAAATCCGGCGTGAGAAACGGCAGGGCAATTTCAGCCTCGGTTTCGGTTGAGAGTTTGATTTTTGCCTGTTCAACGGCTTCACGAATTCGTGACAGTAAAACCAAATCATCTCTCGCCAAGGCGCAAAGACGCAAAACCCCGGATTCTGATTTGCTTTCTTGGCGTCCTGGTGTCTTGGCGTGAGAAAATCCAGCTTCGATTTTTTCGATGAGAAATTCAACGACTCGTTTATCCAAATCATCGCCGCCCAAACGTGTGTTGCCGTTGGTGGCCAGCACCTGGAAAACGCCGCTGTTCAATTCCAGAACCGAAAGGTCAAATGTGCCGCCGCCCAGGTCGTAAACCGCGATTTTTGATTTCTCTTTAAGCTTGTCCAAACCATAAGCGAGCGCCGCGGCGGTCGGCTCATTGATAATACGTTCGACGGTAAAACCGGCCAGTTCACCCGCGCGCTTGGTGGCATTGCGCTGTGCGTCGTTGAAATATGCCGGAACGGTGATGACAGCACGCGTAACCGGTTCGCCTAAATAATCTTCCGCGTCGCGCTTCAATTTTTTCAAAACTTCGGCGGAAATCTCTTCCGGCGTGAAGTCCCGGCCGTGCATCGGAATGGTAACCGCACCGGTGCCGCCTTTCACGGGGTAAGTCACCAGCATTTCCTCGGCGAAATGTTCCGCGCCCCGCCGGCCAATAAAACGTTTCACGGAATAGACCGTCTCGGACGGTTTAATGGCGCGCACGCGATTGGCTTCATGGCCGACGACAGGCTGGCCATTCGCCGTCGGGAAATGCACGACCGACGGCGTAAGCCTTTGTCCGTTGACATCCGCGATGACCAGCGGGATGCCCGAGTCCACCGTGGCGACGAGTGAATTCGTGGTGCCCAAATCTATGCCGACGATTTTGCTCATGTTGGCGACGCTTATTTGAACCATGAATGAACGTGGATGAACACGAAATTTTTAAAGTTCGGGATTAACCTTTCGCTTGCCGTCCGCGTCAAATGGGCTAAAGCTTGAAGTTCAATTATGAATTGCATTGTTACCGCCGGTCCGACCTATGAGCCACTGGATGACGTGCGCCGGCTCACAAATTTTTCCACCGGCCGTCTTGGTACGGAACTGGCCAATTTCCTGGTCGCGCGCGGCCATAAAGTGGTGTTGCTGGTCAGCGCGCAGGCCACGCACGGCGGCGAGCGCCGGGCGCAGCGGGTTGAAGTGTTCACCACCACGGCCAATTTGCGGGAACAGTTGCAGGCGTTGTCCGCCAAAAAGGTGAACGCGGTTTTTCACGCGGCGGCGGTCAGTGATTTCCGCTTTGGCCGGATTCAACTGCAATCGCCGCATGGCAAGTTGACGGAAATCAAATCAAAGAAAATTCCCACAAACGGCGGCACGTTGCTGGTGGAACTCGTGCCGACGCGGAAAATCATCACCGAATTGCGCGCCTGGTTCCCGTCGGCGAAACTGGTAGGTTGGAAGTTTGAAGCCGAGGGCAAACGGCCAGACGCGATTCGTACGGCGGACCAGCAACGTGCCAAATATCTTACCGATGCCTGCGTAGCGAACGGTCCGGCCTATGGCGAGGGTTTTGGTTTCATTACACGCCGTGGCCACGTACATCTGGCGGACCCGCCCAAGCTGTTTGATGCGCTGGAAAAATTAATGCAGGCCTAGGCGGCGGTTTGGCGGGCCGGCATCACCCTTCAATATTTTTCAGTTGCCGCAGGCCCAATTTCATCGGAAACCACCCAATAACAAACGAAAGAATCACAAATCCGATAATGCTCTCAGTGGCCCAGGTTGTTCGTCCGTGCCAGCCCGTTGTGCCAAATCCCAACAGCAATACCGACGCGAGAATATAGACGGAACTCAGTACAAAGCAGAGCGTACCGCCAAAACCGCTGACGATTTTATTTGGATTCGCCTCTTTCAAGTTTGGGTAAAGCACACCCAGTCCCACCGCGAGGCCATTGAGCGCAAACGTCATGATGGTGACCACCGCGCCGAAAAACGCCACGCGGTCCCAACTCATCTTCAACAGATAACAGGAAAGCATGATGAGGCCGGACGTCACGATGAACGACATTGCGCTCGCCAGCCAGAATTTGGTTTTGACCACGCGCACCAGCCCCATGGGTGCCAGGCCGACAATCCAGAGCCGTTGGCCCTCCAGTGAAAACTGCGGGAACACAAATCGCGTCGTCACGGAGGCAAGATTCAGCGCGCAAACACCGAGATTCAGGAAGGCAATGAGGTTGATCCAGAATTCGCTGCTCAACTGATGCGTGAAATTCCGCAGGTTGATAATATACACGCCCAGCAGGCCAAACAGCATCACGGATTGGCCCCATTGAGTCGTATCGCGCCAGAACATGCGAATGTCCTTGACGGCGAGCGCCCGCCCATCGCGTCTGAGCCAGAAAAATTTTCTGGAAATTTCCTCCAGCAGACCGGCGGAATTTTGAGACTCGCGTTTGGAATGAAGCCGGGCTCTTTTGCCGCTGCGTTGCGAGCGGCTTTGCACCGCCGACGCCGTGTCGTAGAACATACGGCCAAATCGGGTAAAGGCCAGGCTGCCGAAGAACAACGTGTGGCTCAACAGCACCAGCGCAAAAAAGGCCGAACCGCGCAGGATGCCTTCCGCCCATTGCAGCACGGCCGCCGACAGCCAGTAACTGGGCAGAAACGGAAACATCGTAAAACGGGTTTTGGCGAGCAATTGGTCCAGGGTCTGGAGCGTGCGCTCGCTGAGCAACTCACTGGTCGCCGGTTGCGCCTTCCACCAAAACACCGCCAGCGCGAGTAAAGCCGTGGCCGTCGCCACAATGGCAATTTGAAAACTGCGCCGGTCCAGAAACCGCCCGATTAAGATGGCCAGCCACGCGCCGGCGACGCCGGGCAGGACAATAAACAACGCAATCAGCACCAGCGTTATTGCGTAAAAATGCCAGGGCGCGCCGCGCACCAAGCCATAAGCCGCAAGCAACGGCGCAATCAAAAATAAAAATGCCCACGACGCCAGCAATACGGATTCAATGAATTTCCAGCGAAAAATGGTCTGTGCGGAAACCGGCAGAGAGAACAGAAACGCCGTTTCGCGGTTGCGAAACAAGTTGGTATAACTGATGACCAGATTGCTCAACAGCAGCAATCCGAATAGAAATGCAAACAGAATATACATCAACCTTTCCGTCAACACCGCGCCCAGGCCCGGAAATTTGGCGACAAACCGCAGCGCATGATAAAACAGCCAGAACGACAAAACGAGATAGCCGACGACGAACGACAGGATGACGCCCGTGAGCAGCCACGATTGTTTTCGCAAGGACAACAGCCGCCGCCAGCTTTGGAGCGCGTTGACACGCAGCAAGAGCCACAGGGACGAAGCTTCGGGTTGAACGAAAGTTGCGGGCACAGCGTCTAACTTAGCGTTGAAAAGTGCCAGGCGCAATTCTTGCCAAGAGGTGATGTTGGCCGTGGTTGTCAAAAATATCCGTGAAATTAGCCAAATTCAGCCGCCGCGATTTCCTGCTAAAGTGCGGCGCAATCTGTGTCGCCGCGCCGTTTGCCACCGTGGCGGATGCGAAATGGCTTGAGCCAACCTGGCTGAAAGTCCGGCACCTGCGCATCGGTGATGGCAAACCGGCCCATCGCCTCGTTCATTTCACCGATTTGCATTACAAGGGCGACCGCGCCTACGCGGAATTGGTGGTCAAGACCATCAATTCGTTCTCGCCCGATTTGGTTTGTTTCACCGGCGATATCATGGAGCACACCCGTTTTCTGCCGGAGGCGCTGGAAATCCTTTCCGGCATCAAGTCGCCGATGTATGGCGTGCCCGGGAATCACGACTATTGGAGCGGCGCGTCGTTCGCGGTCATCGGCCAGAGCTTTGCAGCCAACGGCGGCGCCTGGCTGCTGGACGAACAACGGGCTGTGGCGGGTGGAAAAATCAACCTGGTCGGCATCACTTGCATGGATCTTTACAACGTCCCGCCACCCTTGAATCCGAACACGAAGAACATTTTGCTGATGCATTATCCGGCGTGGATCAAACGGCAAAGGGATCGCAAGTTCGATCTGGCGCTGGCTGGTCATTCACATGGCGGCCAGGTGCGCATTCCCTTTTACGGGGCGCTCGTGCTGCCGAATGGCGTGGACCAATATGACATGGGGTTGTTTCAAACCCAATCTGGCCCGCTTTACGTCAATCCGGGTATTGGCTGGTTTTATGTGGACGCACGGTTCAACTGCCGGCCGGAAGTTACCGTGATCGAAATCTGATTTCGACGAAAACGAACCACGACATTTGTCTGTGTCGTTTGCAATCATCAACTTGCGGATGAGCCGTCCGCGCTCCTTTCCCGTTGAAGCCGCGGTGAACGGTTTGTATTGTGCGGCCAATGTCGCCACCGGAAGCCAAAACCTCACCGCTCGCCGCGCCGGTCACTTCGCTCTGGGGCGTTGGCGCGGAACGCGCGGCGCAACTCGCGCGACTGGACATCCACACAATTGAAGACTTGTTGCTGCACCGCCCGCGCCGTTACGAAGACCGCCGCCATTTTCGCGCCATTGCCGAATTGACCCGCGACGAGCCGGCCACGGCGCGCGGCACGATTGTCGCCCAGGGACTCAAGCGTTTTCGGGGCGGAACGAAATCCGTTTTTGAACTGGTTCTCGACGATGGCACGGCGCGCCTGCATTGCCGCTGGTGGAACCTGCCGTTCATGGAGAAGTATTTTGCCGTCGGCGATGAGGTGTTCGTCTTCGGCAAACTCGCTGAAACGAAACCGCGCACGATGGATCATCCCGAAAGTGAGGTCATCGAAGGCGGCGAGGAAGGTTTTATCCACATCAACCGCATCGCGCCGATTTATCCGCTGACCGAAGGCCTGCCGCAACGCTGGTTGCGCGGGTTGATGTGGCGCACGCTGGGGAAATTTGAATCACAAATCGTCGAGCAGGGATTTGTTAATCATGTGTCGCGTGACACTTTGTTGCCCACGCGCGCCAACGCGGTTCGCATGATTCATTTTCCGGAAGAATTGGCCGACGTGGAGGTCGCGCGCCGGCGGCTGGCGCTGGATGAATTTGTGGCATTGCAATATAAAATGCAGCTTCGCCGGAGGAACTTCGAGGCCAAGTCCCGGGCGCTGCCGTGTGGCGGCAACAATCGTTTGATGAAACCGTTTCTCGCGCGGCTCGGCTTCAAGCTCACCAACGCCCAAACAAACGTGCTCCGCGAAATCCGCGCCGACATGGGTGGCCAGCACCCGATGCGGAGGCTGTTGCAAGGCGATGTCGGGTCGGGCAAAACCATCGTGGCTGCTTGCACGGCGTTGATGGCGCTGGAGAGTGGCTACAACGTCGCGCTCATGGCGCCGACGGAGATACTGGCGGAACAGCATTTTCAAAACTTTTCGAGCTGGTTCGAGCCGCTGGGAATTAAAGTTCAGCTCCAAACCGGAAGCCGAAAGATGGGTGAGAGCCATTCACCCCGTTCGCCTTCGACTCTTTTCATCGGCACTCATGCTTTGCTTACCTCCGGTTTTGATTTGCCGAAGCTCGGTCTGGTCATCATTGACGAGCAGCACAAGTTCGGCGTGGAGCAGCGCGAACAACTCGTGCGGAAGGGAAATTACCCGCATTTGCTGGTGATGACAGCCACGCCGATTCCGCGCACGCTCGGTCTCACCCTGTACGGTGATCTGGAGGTTTCGGTGATTGATGAATTGCCGGCTGGCCGCGTCCGGGTAAAGACGTTTGTGCGGACGGAAGACAAATTGCCCAAGGTTTGGGAATTCATCCGTGAAAACCTGGCCACCGGGAGGCAAGCTTACGTGGTTTACCCGCGCGTTGAGGAGCAGGACACTGCGAACGACATTAAAGCGGTCACAAAAGAGTGTGAAAATGTCAGGCGGTTCCTGGCGCCGTTTCGTGCCGGCTTGCTGCACGGCCGTTTGAAAAGCAAGGAGAAGGAAGCAGTCATGGCTGCCTTTCGCGCCAACCAAATCCAGGCACTCGTGACGACCGCGTTGATTGAGGTGGGCGTGGACGTGCCGAACGCAACCATCATGCTCATCGAAAACGCGGAGCGATTTGGCTTGGCACAGTTGCACCAATTGCGCGGGCGCATCGGCCGCGGCGCGCACGAATCACAATGCATCTTGATTTCCAGCGCGAAAAACGAGGAGGCGCGCGCGCGGTTGAAAATCCTGGAGGAGACGACGGATGGTTTCCGCATTGCCGAAACGGACCTGAAATTGCGCGGACCGGGCGAATTGCTGGGACGGCAACAAAGCGGATTGCCGCGTTTTCGTTTTGGCAGTTTAGCGGATGATTTGGATTTAATTCGCCGGGCGCGGGAACTGGCAACGCAAACCTTGGACGGTTTCTGCAAAAATACTTGAAAATTGTGCTTGCGGCACGAAAGGATTATCGGGTAGTTGAGCCGGGTATGAAAAAACTGGTTTATCTAATTGTTGCGTTAGGGATCGTTTCCGTTGGATTGCTGACCGGCTGTAAGAAGCAATCGGAAGAGCCAAGTGCGCCATCCATGGAACCTTCGACCAACGCCCCGACCATGCCGTCCACCAACAGCATGGAAACGCCGCCTGCGAACAGCACGGCAACGCCACCCGCGAACAGCACGGCAACGCCGCCGGCGAACAGCACGGCAACGCCGCCCGTGAACTCAGCTCCGAATAATTAATAGTGCGGCGCGGTTTATCGCGGCGGTTGTAGCGGACGGAAGGTTGATTCCAGGCGCCAATGCCAGAGAGGCAATTGGCGCTTGGAAATTCCGCGGCTTGAGCTAAATTGCCACCATGCGAGCGTTTTTTTTGATTCCAATGGTGATGGGCATGCTTTTGGCCGGGTGCAGCCAAAGTTCCAGTTCTACCACCAAGTCCGAGACCACTAACGCGCAGGCGAATGGAACCTCAACCACTGTAACACCCAATTACGGGGGCGTGCTTGGCCAGGCGCAGAATTACTCGATCAACCAGATTGATCTGGCACAGCTCAAGCAGGCTATCCAGGAATTCAACGCAACGGAAGGGCGTTACCCGAAAGATCTGCAAGAACTTATTCCCAATTACCTTGCCAAAATCCCGCAGGTGCCGGCCGGTTATCAAATCTCCTACGACGAGACCAGCGGGAAGGTGACGGTCGGGCGGCGGCAATGACCCGCAGGTAAAATCCTTTCAGAGGGAAAGGTATTTCAACACGTCCACTTCCCTCTTGAAAACGAGTTCAATGAAATTGTCCTTGAATTGCACGTTGAGCGTCGCGCCTTTGTCAGCCTCGTAATACTCCCACATAACGTGCCCGTTCCCGGGATTAATCCGGCGGATCCAAATATGAGGTGCATTGGGAGTGATGCCGGCCATGTCTGCCATTTTGTTTTCCTCCTCGCTGGGATTATAGATTTGAACCGTGTAAATAAAATTTTTGGACAGATAGGAAATGAAACCGCCCGGTTGGATCTTCCACATGGTCTGGCCGGTTCGAGAATCAATCTTGAGCAGACTGGCCTGAACTTTTTGCGTGATGTCAATCTGGCGCGAATACCGGACGTTGTCCGGGTCAGCCGTCGTGGTGTTGACGTACAACATTCCGTGGTCGTCGAAAAACAAACCAACAACGCCGACGGTCGGCAGGCGCCAGCGCGCGTTGCCCGTCGCCACATCAAACGCCGACAGCACTGCCTGGTCAAAAACATAAAGCGTGCCGCCGTGCTCGACGCACGGTCCGGCGCCAAACGGCGGGGCTTCTCCATTCGCGGCGCGATTGCCAACCGGCACGTCGTACGTCAGCGTGGTCTGCCAGAGTTTTTTGTTTGTCTTGTCAAAGACAATGAGCGTTTTGCCGGCCACGAGCACATTCACCGTTTTCAGCGGAAACAGCGCGGGCGGTCCAATGACTTGGCCGGTCCAATCAGCGGCGCCGGTTGAATCCGTCCGGCGAAGCGAAACCTGGTAAAGGCTTTCGTCTTCCTGCACTATGCTGCCGCCGCGGCTGCGCTGCATCTCGTTAAGCGTCTCGTTAATGGCGGCGGCTTCGTTCGCGGTGTTCAGGTTGCCATTCAGCGCGGATTTTCCGGACGACGCCTTCATCGCTTCGCGCGTGACAATCTCCGATTTCAGCAGCCGCACGACGAATTCCACGTCGCCGTACTGACTGGGGATAAACGTGAAATGTCCAGATTCATTTTCAACCGGCTTTGGCCGTTGAACCGGGGCTGTGCTGGAATGGGGGTGATCCTCGTCATTAAGTTCCGCCTGAATGCGTTCCTGCTCCCTGCTGTTGGCCAGCAGCGCGGGCAGGGCAATCCGTGCCGGCAGCCCTAGATTTTGGGCCTGTTCCCCCACTTTCGCCGGGTTCATCGGTCCTGTGCTGGCGCCCGGTGTCAACGGAAGGCCAGCGGTGGCCTGGCTGCGGGCACCTCCGGTTGACGTGTTCGCGGCGACCAGGGTTTGTCCCGGCTGGCCGATTTCCTCGACGTGCGATTCGCCGGTGGTTGGATTGATGCGCGTTATGAGCGCCTGTCCGTTTGCGCCTTTTTCCAATATCAGGAATTCGCCATTGCGGGTAATAAATTCACCGCTGTCCACCAGTGGAATTTCCTGCAACACCTCGCCGGTGTTCCAATCGTAATGCGTGAGCGTTTCAGGCGTGGCGACCCAGACGTTCTGGCCGGAGACGTGCAATTGCAAGGGCCCCTCCAAATCACGGGCCGCCCATGCTTCGAGTTGGCTTTGGGGAATTCTTGGTTCGTCTCTGTCAGCCGGCTGCATTTGATTTTCGCGTGCAACCAAGTCCGCAATTTGCTGTTTTGTAACCAGCACGTCTGACCAGATTTTCTTTCCTGACTTGATGTCGTAACGCGCCAGAGTGCCGCCGTGCAGAAACACAATCTGGTCCGTGCCGCAGAGTCTGGATACCCCGGTATACGCGGGGTCATCGAAATGAACCGAAAAGATCGTGTGCGGCATCGAGCCGAACCACGCATACCATATCCAGAACGCAAGTCCCGCGACGGCGAGAAATCCGACCACACTGCCAATGCGCCCGACCTTCCGCCAATACTTCGCTTCGATGACCGTCTTTTGCCCCGCGAAAATAGGCACCTCGACATTTTGCGCCTCCGCCTTAGCCCGGCAAAACGGCGAACAAACGTGGCCGAACAGGTTCATACATTGGCGGCACATCGGCTTCCCGCAGACCACGCAATGATGCACGGCCAGCTCGCGGGGGTGTTTCGGGCAATGCTCCGCAACTGCGGGAGGATTCGGCGCTGTTTCCTCGGGCGCAGATGGCGGTGGATCGGCGCGGGCGATTTTAAGTCGCGGCGCTTCGGTCGCAGGCGTGGCAGGTTCGGGCGTTTGTTCGGCAAACTCGCGCCGGATCAATTCGTTGACGAAATCCGAAGAATCCAGCCCGCAGTCCGGGCAGACGAACTTCACCGGATTTTGCAGCATCTCCGGCGTGGCGTCGAATTCGTATTTTGCGCCGCACGCGCACTGAATTTTCATAAGGCGGCTATGGTTTTGGATTCAACAACACAACCCCATTGCTGGTCACGAGCGAAAATGGAAGCCGTGCTGGCGACAATTCCACATGCCCGTCGCAGAACAAAATATTCCCGCCATATTTGTAATGGTTGTTTCCCGGCGGCTTGCCCGTGGCGGAAAACACCAGATCACCGGCCTGCTTCGGCAGCGTATTGACCTGCCAGTCGGACATCAGCGGCTGTTGCGCGTCGCCGAGATGCTGGCCCATGTAATAGGCGTAGCTGATTTGGCGATTGGCGAACGGCACGCCCGACGGCAGCGGCGAATCCTTGCTGCCCGGGCAAATGAAAATGGACGTGTCCGCCGTGTAACGCGGCACCAGCAAACTCAAGGGTGCTTCTGAAGTCCGGGCGTTGGTGGTTGCCGGCAGCCACCCGGAAAAATCGTTGGCGTAAATTTGCAGCGACACGTAAATCTTCTCCAGATTTTGCCGACAGGCCCGTTGCGCCGCGTGCTGGTGGCTTTCCGAGGTAAATCCCCACATCATGATGGAGAGGATGACCATCAGGGCCAAGACGATCATCAGCTCAATGAGTGAAAAACCCGATTCGACCGAAGACATCCCGGGACGCCCGTCGCGCCGACCAGGCGCGCGAACGCAGCCGCTTTGCCCAAAAGGCGTCATACTGACCTTATAACGCAACCGTGCATCCGGGGCAACGGGAAGATTTTCGATCTGACGAGATTAACATTTTTTTCTCGTAAAATTTCCCGTTCAAAGGCATGAGTTCTGGTTTGTTCAAATGATGCGCGAACAAATTGTCATTTTGAACTTCGTGTCGCAAGGCACGCAGGTCATCGCGCGTTGGATCTGTAATCACGATGAAAATGAATTGTTTCAATCAATTTATCCTTGGTTCGGCGCGGCGGGTTGCCATGCCAATTGCGGTTTATCCCGGCCTGGCGCTTACGGGTGCGCGGGTCATTGACGTGGTCAGCAATCCGCAGGCGCAAGTTGAGACGCAAAAGGCGCTGCATGAGCGTTATCAAACGGCATTTGTCCTCTCGGCCATGGACTTGAGCGCGGAAGCTGAAGCGTTTGGCTGCACGATCCGTTTTTCTGATACTCAAGTGCCCGCGGTTACTGGGCGGTTGGTGACGGACCTGGAGCAGGCAAAGCGCCTCATCATTCCCCAACCCGGCGACAAGCGCACGGCCGTGCATCTGGAAGCCGTGCGGGGATTGCGAGCCTTGCCCGACCGCCCGCTGGTGCTCGGCGGTTGTATCGGGCCGTTTTCTCTTGCGGCGCGGCTGGTTGGTGTGAGCGAAGCCTTGGAGCTGACCTTGGCCGATCCGGATTTGATACATATCGTGCTGGAAAAGAGCGCAACGTTTCTCACGGAATATCTTCGCGCGTTTCGTTCCGCGGGTGCGGACGGAGTCATTATTGCCGAACCGGCGGCGGGACTGCTGTCGCCCCGCGGGCTGGCGGCGTTTTCTTCGGCCTATCTGAAAATGATGGCCGGCGCGCTGGCAGACGAACGTTTTGCGCTGGTGCTGCACAATTGCGGGGCGAAGTTGCTGCATTTGCCGGCAATTTTGGAAACCGGTTTGAAAAGCTTTCATTTCGGCGCGCCGATGGACGTAGCTGCTGGATTGGGAAAAGTTCCTTCCGACGTGGTATTGTGCGGGAACCTCGATCCGGCTGGCGTCTTTTGCCAATTATCCGCCGATGAGGTAAAGTCGCGCACCACCAATTTGCTTGCGGCCACGGCGAGCCATCGGAATTTCGTGCTTTCCTCCGGATGCGACCTGCCGCCCGACACACGGATCGAGAACTTGGACGCGTTCTTTGCGGCGGCGAAATCTGCCGCGCCTTTTTCGGCGCCCCAATGATTCAAGCCATCACTTGCTTGGCGAGGCCGGTCACACCTGCCGCATTCTCGCCATAACCGTCGGCGCCAATTTCGTCGGCGAATCGCTGCGTAATAGGCGCGCCGCCCACCAGCACTTTTACCTGGTCACGAACGCCGGCTTTCTTGAGGGCTTCAATCGTGTCCTTCATTGCAGCCATTGTGGTGGTCAACAACGCTGACAGTGCCAGGATCTGGGGTCTTTTCTGTTTCACGGCGTTGACGAACTGTTCGGGCGTGACGTTCACGCCAACGTCCGTCACTTCGAAGCCGCCGCCTTCCAGCATGGCCGCGACGAGATTCTTGCCAATGTCATGCAAATCGCCCTTGACAGTGCCGACGATGACGCGGCCCGTCGGCTCTGCCCCGCTCTTTGCCAGCAACGGCCGGAGCAACTCCAGCGCGCCCTTCATTGCCCGGGCCGACAGGAGCAATTCAGGAACGAAATATTCATTGCATTCAAAACGTTGCCCCACTTCACGCATCGCCGGCATCATGTAATCCTGAATCAGTTTCAACGGCTCAACGCCATCCTTGATGGCTTGTTCAGTGACGGATTTGGCGGTTTTGACGTCGCCTTTCAGAACCGCATCGTGAAGCAGCTTTAAATCTTGCATGTGTATTTAACAGGGGAGCTTACTCTACCCACTGAATTGGTGCTATTTTTTTCTCGTAAAAGTTGCCGTTCAAGGGCATGAATCCAGACTCGTTCAAACGATGCGGGAACAAATCATCATTCTGGATTTCGGGTCGCAATACACGCAGGTCATCGCGCGCCGCGTTCGCGAAGGCAATGTGTATTCGCAAATCCTGCGCTACGACACACCGGCGCGGGAACTGGCCAAGCTCAAACCGCGCGGCCTGATCTTGTCCGGCGGCCCAAACAGCGTTTATGCCCCAAACGCGCCGCTGCCGGACCGGAAGGTTTTCGAGCTGGGCATTCCGATCCTGGGCATTTGTTACGGTGTCCAATTGTTCGCGCAATTCCTCGGCGGCCAGGTCGAGAAAGGCCGGAAGCGTGAATACGGCAAAGGCACGCTGACCGTGAAGGATTTGTCATGCGCATTGTTCAAAGGCCTGCCCCGAAAATTACAGGTCTGGAATTCGCACGGCGACAAGCTCACGAAATTGCCGCGCCAATTCAAACCGGTCGCCGTCACGGAAAATTCCGAATTTGCGGCAATTGAAAACCGCGCGCGGAAATTTTTTGGCCTCCAATTTCATCCCGAAGTCGTCCACACGCCGCGCGGCAGGGAAATCATCGCCAATTTCGTCCACCAGATTTGCGGCTGTGGCAGGCACTGGACGATGCGCAATTACATCGAACAAGCCGTGGAGCAGATTCGCGCCCAGGTCGGGAAGGAGGAAGTTATTTTGGGCTTGAGCGGTGGCGTGGATTCGAGCGTGGCGGCGGCCTTGATTCACAAGGCCGTCGGCGACCAGCTCACCTGCATTTTTGTCAACAATGGCGTGCTGCGCGGACGCGAAGCGGAGGTCGTGCGCGAGGTTTTTGGGCGGCATTTTCGCATCAAGTTAAAATACATCAACGCCTCGAAGCGGTTTCTGACAAAACTGCGCGGCGTGACCCGTCCCGAGCGCAAACGCAAAATCATCGGGCGCGAGTTCATCCATGTCTTTGACCGGGCGGTTTCCGAGTTGAAAAGAAACCGGAAATTGGTAATCGGCAATCGGGAATTCAAATTCCTCGCCCAAGGCACGCTTTATCCCGACGTGATTGAGTCGGTGCCCATCGCCGGCAATCCGGCGGCGATGATCAAGAGCCATCACAACGTTGGCGGCCTGCCCAAGAAGATGAAACTCCAACTGGTCGAACCGCTGAAATGCTTGTTCAAGGACGAAGTCCGCCAGCTCGGACTCGAACTCGGTTTGCCCAAAGAGATTGTTTTCCGCCAGCCATTCCCCGGTCCGGGCCTGGCGGTGCGCATTCTGGGCGAAGTCACGCCCGAGCGGCTGAGAATCTTGCGCAACGCCGACGCCATCGTGGTGAACGAGATGAAAAGCAGCGGCTGGTATTACAAAGTCTGGCAGAGCTTCGCCGTGCTGTTGCCGGTGCGCAGCGTGGGCGTGATGGGCGACGAACGAACCTACGATTACACGATTGCCATTCGCGCCGTGGAATCGCAGGACGGCATGACGGCGGACTGGGTAAAGCTGCCGTACGATTTGCTCGAGAAGCTCGCCAACCGCATCATCAATGAGGTCAAGGGCGTGAACCGGTGCGTGCTCGACATCACCAGCAAGCCGCCGGGGACGATTGAGTGGGAGTGATTCGGAGTTTTTTTTGTTGGTTTCGTTCCGGTCCGGGTCTAATTTGGATGCGCGATCAAACGACTGCAAATTTATGGACATCATTTTTGATTGCCCCAATTGCCAGCAGGAACTGGTTGTGGACAGCGCCGGCGCCGGCACGGAGATCGAATGTCCGTCGTGCGGCGAAAGCATCATGATTCCCAAGGAATCCACCAAGCCCGCTCCCGAACTCGTCCCGACGGCCGGCCAGCCCGTCAACCCCATCGCCGCGTCCGCTGCTGCCAAGGTCGAAAAACATCTGAAGGTGCCGGTGCGCGACAGGCCCGCCGAACCGCTGATCAAAAAACCACCCACGCCGCTGGATGCCGTGGCCAAGGGCGCCGATAAAAGAATCCGCATCCATACCATCCGCCATGCCACCTGCGTCGAATCCGGCCATGACCGGTTTGATGAAAGGGTGACGGAATTTCTGAATGAAATCGGCGAAATGAATCTAATCAGCGTTCACACCATCAATTACACCTATCTCGACATTGCCTCGCAAAAGACGCTGACGGACTTTGGCTTGTTGATTGTATATCGGGGATGATTCCCCTTGTGCGCGCCTTGACTTGCTGATTTTGGATGGGTAGTGTCGCCGTATGAATCGCCGGCTTGTTCTTCTGTTTGTCTTTGCCACGCTGGTGGCGCTGTTTCCCTTTCGCTCGCCGGCGCCGTTGATTTATACGCCGGGCGAGGGCTGGTATTATGAACCGTTTGGCGCCGCCGCCAAATGGCAGCGTACCCGCGCCAAGGAGCAACTGGACGTGGCGGAGCAGGCGTTCAAGAACCGTGACTGCGATCTTGCGCTTCGGTCGGCGGATCGGGTCGTCAAAGTGTGGCCGCTTTCAGACTATGCCCCCCGCGCTCAATATCTGGTTGGCCGTTGTCTGGAAGTGAAGGGCAAGGACGAAATGGCTTTCGATGCTTATCAGAAAATCATCGAACAGTATCCCAAGAGCGCGGAATACGAGGAGGTGCTCTGGCGCCAATATCAAATTGCCGACCGTTTTCTTCATGGCGAATGGCCCAAACTTTGGGGTTACATCCCCTATCCGCCTTCAATGGATCAACCGGCGGATATGTTCGGCAAAATTGTCAAGAACGGCCCTTACAGTGACGTTGCCCCACACGCGCAATTGCGCATCGGTGCCGCGCGCGAAAAGCAAAAGGATTTTGCCGCGGCGGTGAAAGCGTATGAAACCGCGGCAGACCGGTATCAGAACCAGCCGGTAATCGTCGCCGACGCCCTCTACCGGCAGGGCGTTTCGTATGCCAAAGAGGCGGGAACAGCGGGGTACGATCAAGGCACTGCGGAGCAAGCCACTGCGACTTTTACTGATTTTATCACGCTTTTTCCCGACGACCGGCGTGTTCCGTACGCGCAAAGGATCATCGTGGCACTCAAGTCCCAGCAGGTGCAGGGGAATTTTCAAATTGCGCAGTTTTATGAAAGGAGCCGGAAATGGGATGGCGCGGTGATTTATTACAACGAAGTGCTGCAACTCGACCCCAATTCGCGTTACGCCGCGTTGGCGCGGCAGCGCATAGAAACCCTCAAACCGCGCCTACAGTTATCCGCCAACTGAAAATGCGCCTGTTCCGATTTTTCACCGCCTCGGCGATGGCTGTGTTATTGGCCGGGTGCGCCGGTTATCATTTGGGACCAGTCAACCGCAGCATTCGGGCCGGTGAAGAATCCGTTGAAGTGTTGCCCTTCAATAATCAAACGCTGCAACCGCGTCTCGGCAGTGTGCTCACCCAGGCACTGCGCGAACAGTTGCAAACGGACGGCACTTATCATCTCGCCACGCACGGTCCGGGCGATGTCGTCGTGACCGGCGTTATTACGCGCTATGGGCGCGAGGCGGTGAGTTTTTTGAGTGCTGACGTCACCACGCCGCAGGATTACCGCGTCACGATGGCCGCGTACGTTACCGCGCGCGACCACGCCACGGGCAAGGTATTGCTCGATAAATACGTGACCGGCGAAGCGTTGGTTCATGTCAGCAGCGATTTGGCAAATGCCGAACGACAGGCCCTTCCCTTGCTGGCGCAGGATTTGGCGCAGAACATCACCGAGCTTTTGACTGGAGGAGCGTGGTAAAAAATCGTTGGATTGGGCGGAGTAAGCGTGTATTCTTTGGGCTGCTTCACCAAAAACAACAAATCATTAACTCTTATAACTATATGAAAAAATACATCGCTCAAATAACGGTCTTGAGTCTGATTGCAACCGCCATGGTTGTTGTGCCTGTGGTGGCTCATGCGCAGGACACAAACGTCAACGCCTCGTCAAATCAAACCACGACTCCAAAGTTGAAGAAACTCAACGCCATTCCGTTTCATGGCAAAGTGGACGCCGTGGATAACAATGCAATGACGCTGAAAGTCGGCAACCGCACTTTCCAAGTCTCGTCTGATACCAAGATTTCCAAGGATGGCCAGCCCGCGACTTTATCGGATGGCGTGGTTGGCGAGCCGGTGCGTGGCACTTACAAAAAGGTTGACAGCGGCAAATTGGACGCCTTGAGTGTGTATTTCGGGGCCAAGAGCGGCGGAAAATAAGGAAGTTCCCGCCGTTGAAATTTTTGGGTCGCGTACCCGCTCCTCAGCGGCGGGAGTTGAAGAAAAGTTGGCGAAGCCGGGTCCGCGGTGGATTGACGGAACCTCAAATTGGTGCATGCCTGTAGGATAGTTGGTGCCGCCTGCATTCGACCATTTGGCCGCAATCCCGCCAATGCTTGGTGGTCATGCCAAAGGCGGGAAAGTAAAGAGAAATTAAAACTTGGAACCCGCTTAAGAGCCGGAAGGAGGCAAATCGGCTTGGCAGTCGGGAGGGGTTCTGTTTAATTGGCCGCGCCGAATGACAAGACTGCCCGCCATCTTTCTCCTCGTTCTTCTTACCGTCTTTTTTCCCGTTGTCGTTTGGGCACAACAAGAGCAGGGCTGGGTTATAGAAGGGCTTAATCAAATCATACCCGGCGCACCGGAAGGCAATGCTACGTACGATCTCGCGTCAGACACCGCGACCGCAACAAATATTTTTATCCAATACGGCAACGCCACGCTCATAACGGACAGCGCGACGCTGAATGAGAAGACAGGCGAGGTGGTGGCCGATGGCCACGTGCGCATCGAGTCGGACGGTATGCTGTGGGTCGGCGAACATATCCGCTACAATTTCCTGACACACCAGATGCAAAGCTCGGAATTTCGCACGGGCAAGCCGCCGGTGTTCGCGGCGGGCCGCGAATTGCAAGGTGACACCAGCAACAAGACCTACAACGCTCGCCACGTTTTTGTCACGACCGACGATATCAGCAACCCGGCCATCCGCGTTCGCGCCAGCCGCATCAAGATTGTTCCGGGCCAATACGTGGAAATGTGGAACGCGGTGTTGTTTATGGACGGCGTGCCGTCATTTTATTTCCCGTTTTACCTGCGAAACCTGGGAGAGCACGCGAGTGGTTTCAGTTTTACCCCCGGCTATCGCAGCGCCTACGGGCCGTTCTTGTTGAGCAGCTACTCGTGGTATCTGGACGACACAGCGGACGGCAGAGTACACCTGGATTACCGCGAAAAGCGGGGTGCCGGCGTGGGGCCGGAGTTGAATCTGCATATGAACCGCTGGGGTGAGGCGGCGTTCAGGTATTATTACCTGAACGACCAGGAACCAAATCAGAGCACCAACAATCTGCCATTGTACGGGAACATGCCCCACAACCGTCAGTGGTTTTATTTCACTTATCAGGCCACGCCGTACACCAACTTGAACGTCAAGGCGCTGGTGAATTACCAAAGTGATCCGCTGGTGCTGCATGATTTTGCCGAGGGTGATTACACCGGTAACCCGCAGCCGAACACGTTCACCGAGGTGGACAAATACTGGAACAATTGGGATCTCGACGCCGAAACCACGCCGCGCATCAATTCCTTTTTCGATCAGGTCGAGCAGTTGCCCGACGTGAAGCTCACCGGCTTCCGCCGGCAAATTCTGGACACGCCGTTTTACTACGAAAGCGAAAGTTCCGCCGGCTACTATCGCAAAATGTTTGCCGACACGAACAACCCGGCGCTGCCCTATTTTTCCGCCGCCCGCGCGGACACCTATCATGAACTGCTTCTGCCGTGGACGTTCTTCGGCTGGCTGAACGTGACGCCACACGCCGGCGGGCGGTTCACCTATTACAGCGATGAAAACGGACCCGCCGGCACAAACAACGAAACCTACCGCAAAGTCTTCGACACCGGCGCGGAGGTCTCCTTCAAGGTCTCGCGCCTGTGGACTGGCGCGACCAATTCAATTTTGGACATGAACGGCTTGCGACATGTCATCGAGCCGTCGGTAAATTACGAATTTGTGCCGCGCCCCAGCACCCTGCCGCCGCAGTTGCCCCAGTTCGATTCTCAATCCCCCAGCCTGATGCTGCTGCCAATCCGGTTTCCCGACTATAACGACATTGACGCCATTGATCGCGAGAACGTGGTTCGGTTCGGCTTGCGCAACACACTTCAGACCATGCGCAATGGCCAGCTCGACACGTTGCTCGACTGGAATCTGACACTCGACTGGAATCTCTCGCCCAACGGGCAGACCAATGCCATTTTTTTGCAACCGCAAGGGACGTTTAACGATCTTTACTCCGATCTTTTGTTCCGCCCACGGTCATGGATCAAGCTTGAATCCCAACTGCGCTACGACATCAACGCCGGTAAATTGAACATGGCGTTCCATCAACTCGCATTCACACCGAATGATAAATGGAGCTGGGGCGTCGGCCATTGGTATCTGCGCAGCGGGTTCTGGGGCATCGGCGAGAATTACATCACCAGCACAATGTTTTATCGTCTCAACGACAACTGGGGCTTGCGCGCCACGCACGATTTCGACGCCCAAAGTGGCCGCCTGGAGAAGCAATATTACACGGTTTACCGCGATTTTCGGAGCTGGACGGGCGCTTTGACCTTTCGCGTGCAGGACAATGGCACCAGCCCGGTGGATTACACGGTCGCCTTCACGTTCTCGCTCAAGGCGCATCCGCGTTACGGCCTGGGCAGCGATGCTGTCGAGCCTGACCGTCTCGTCGGGGAATAACGCAGAAGTTAGTTGGCGGTCACAAGTTCGCGCCCGGCGGTGGCGGGGAAACTTTCAATGGCACTCGCAACCGAATGTCATCCGAGGCCGCGCCGATCAGCAATTCGTAATGGCCGGGCTCGACGACGTATCGTTGCTGCTTTGTGTTCCAATAACGGAATCGTTCCACCGGAATTTCCATGGAGACGCGGGCCGTTGTGCTTGGTTGCAGGTGAATTCTCACAAAACCGCACAAGGCCAGATTCGCCTGCGGCGCCGCGGAGTTCAAATGCCGGACATAAACCTGTGCGACCTCGTCCCCGTCGCGCGCGCCGGTGTTTTTCAAATTAAACGCCAGTTTCAACGTGTCGTTGGCGGTGACATTGGCGGCCTTCAGCCGGGCATCGCTGTAATCGAACCGTGTGTAACTCAGCCCGTGGCCGAAAGCAAAGAGCGGCGTGCCGTTGAAATAACGGTAGGTGCGGTTGGCCATGAAGTAATCGTCGAACGGCGGCAAATCCTTCGTTGAACGATAAAATGTGACGGGTAATCGTCCGGCGGGGTCTACAATGCCAAACAGGACATCCGCCACGGCCTGTCCGCCTTCCTCGCCGGGGTACCATGCTTGCAGGATGGCGGGGAGATTTTCCGCCGCCCACGGCATGGCGATGGCGCTGCCGCTGCAATTCACAAACACAATCGGCTTGCCGGTGGTGTAAAGCGCCTTGAGCAAATCCGTTTGCACGGCCGGCAGTTCAATTTGCGTGCGGTCGCCGCCACTAAAACCGATAAAACCGTTGGCACGTGTCATTTCCTCGCCTTCGAGTTCGGCGCTGATGCCGCCGACGTAGATAATGACATCCGCCGCGCGGGCCGCGTTGATGGTTTCGGTCATAGTTTCAGCATCAGGTTTGTTTGAACCGTCCTTGAGCAGCGCAAGGGAACAGCCGGGTTCATAGACCACGTCAATGTTTGTGCCGGCAACTTCCCGGATGCCATCCAGAATGGTTACCGAATCGGATGGCGTGCCGTTGTAATTGCCGAGGAGGACCGGCACCGAGTCCGCGTTCATGCCGATGACGGCGATGCGTTTGATTTTGGCGCGGTCCAGCGGCAACAGACCGTCATTTTTCAGCAACACCATGGACTCGCGCGCGACCCGCAAAGCGAGCGCCTGATGCGCGGGACTGTTGTTTTCGGAATAGGGAATCCGCGCATACGGATCAAGGGCCGGCGGATCAAACAATCCCAACCGAAAGCGCGTTTCCAGCACGTACCGGAGCGCATTGTCAATTTCCTGTTCCGAAACCAATCCTTGTTGGAGTGCATCCACCAGTGCGTAGTAGTCGTTGCCGCAACAAAGGTCGTCGCCGGCCTTGATGGCCGCCGCCGCCGCTTCCTCCGGCGTTTGAACGTATCTGTGATTGGCCCAAACATCGTAAATCGCGCCGCAATCCGACGTCACATAACCATCAAACCCCCATTGTTTCCGGAGGAGATCGGTCAATAAAAACGGGCTGGCGCAGGCCGGCTTGCCCTCAACGCTGTTGTAAGCGCCCATCACGCCGCCGACATGCCCTTCGCGCACGGCGGCCTCGAATTGCGGCAGATAGGTTTCGTACAGATCGCGCTCGGATGGAACCGCGTCAAAGTGGTGGCGCAATGGTTCAGGGCCGCTGTGCACGGCAAAATGTTTCGCGCAGGCCACGGCTTCCATGTATTTGGGATTATTGCCCTGCAGACCGGTGATGAATGCCACCGCCAGACGAGCCGTCAGGAACGGATCTTCGCCATAAGTTTCCTGACCGCGGCCCCAGCGCGGGTCGCGGAAGATGTTGATGTTCGGCGTCCAGAACGTAAGGCCGTAGTATTGCGCGCAATCGCCGTTATGGGCCTGAACATATTCATTATGCTTGGCCCGTGCCTCGATGGCGATGACGCGCGCCTCCTGATGGATCAACGGCGTGTCCCACGTGGCCGCCATGCCAATGGCTTGGGGAAAAACGGTGGCGATGCCGGCGCGCGCGACGCCGTGAAGGCATTCATTCCAGTAATTGTAAGCGGGGAGTCCCAGCCGGGGAATCGCCGGCGCGTCATTGCGCAATTGCTGCACCTTTTCCGCCAGCGACATCCGGCGGATCAGGTCATTCACCCGTATGGTCATGGGCAGCGAGGGATTCCGCCAGAGCACCGGTCCTTCCACCACGGGCGGTTTCAAGGCCGAGGCATTCTCGATTGGCAACAAATCCGCCGCGCGCAGGGAAATGAGCGAATTGCCGGAGTCATCCTGGAGTTCAAATGCATTCAATTCGGCGTCGCCGGTGGTGCCGGTGAAGCCGAACGCCAGCGGGCCGAGGGCATCATTCGCCTGATCCACTCGACTGGTGACGAAATAAACTTTTTCCGTGCCGGCGGCGGCAAAGAGGTCGAGATTGCTGACGATGGTCTGCCCGTTGCAAATGATGTCAAAGACCCGTTCACCGGCGTTGGTATAGACCGTTTCCACCATGCCAATCAGGGCAATGTATTTGCCCGGCGGCAGGTTGGATACAGTGACCGTGAAATGAGGGCCGTAGATGGATTCGCGAAACGCCTGCGTCATGCCGGGCGGCGCGCCTTCAATGACGACCGGGCCGTGGACCGAGCCGTGGCGAAACTCGCCACTCACCCAAACGCTCCGGTTGCAAGCCACGCAAGCCTCCTCATTGCCGAAGACCGTGAAGGTTGAGAAAAAGACAGCAAACAACACCAGCACGCAAAGAATGATCCGGTTCACGGCGGCTATTTAGACAAATCCCGCCGGGCGCGACAAATTTATTTCGACTCCGATGGTTCCTCCGCAACCTTGAGGACGGAGTAAAACGCGGGCTTGGGCTTGCCGGTACGGTCAAACAACAGCGGATAATTCCTCTGGCCCCACATATTGAGCCACGAATCTCCATCCGTCACACCCCACAGGGTCACGAGGGGAATATCATCGTGATGCTTGATGAAAACGCCAAAAAGATCGGCGTAACGTTGGGCCAGCGCTTGCTCGACTTCCGGCGGCAAGCCGTTGGTATAAATATTCGAGCTTCCTTGATGCGCCATCTCGGAGATTTCCGCCGTCCGCCGTCCGCCCAACACATTCACATCCATTTCAGTGATCATCACCTTCAAGCCGAGCTTGGCAAAAGCGGAGATGGTCTCATCCTCCCGTTCCGCCGACGGCCACATCATTTGGTCATGTTCTTGCAGGCCAATGGCCGTGACGGGAACGCCTTCGGCCAGGAGTTTCCGCATCAAGGCAATCGCGCCTTTTTGTTTGGGCATCTCCTCCAGCGAATAATCGTTGTAACGCAAAGTGGCGTCCGGATCGGCTTCGTGGGCGTATTCAAATGCCTTTGCAATGTAATCGGGGCCGATGATTTTTTCCCACGGCGACTGCCGCAACGTTCCGTTCTGGTTCAGCGCCTCGTTGACCACGTCCCAAATTTTAATCCGGCCTTTGTAACGGCCAACGACGGTAAGAATATGGTCGCGCATTCGTTGCAGCAACAAGGCGCGGTCGGCGGCGTTGGTTCCGCTTAATGGCTGGTCATTGGCATCCCGGAAAACCCATCGCGGCGTTTGGCTGTGCCAAACCAGCGTGTGACCGACGATAACCATGTGATGTTTCTCGCCAAACTCGACGTAATGGTCCGCATTGGTGAAATCATACTTGTTGGGTTCGGGATGGACTGAGGCCCATTTCAAGGCATTCTCGGGGCTGATGGAATCGAATTGGGCCTTGATAATTGGATCTCCCCGCTGGTCTTCACCGTCAATCTGTCTTTGGTTGATGGCAACACCAACCCAAAAATAATTTGAATAGGCATCCTTGAGCGTCACCGGTTCGGCGGCTGTTGCATTAGCACAACCAACCGCCAGACTGGTAATAACGAGCAAAGCAACGTTAGCCAAGGAGAACTTTTTTTCCATAGTGCGTCAGGTAGTGGCCGGATTTCCCGAGGCGAATTTCTGCCGACGTGCGAGCAGTTCGTTTTGAATACGGAGGTTCAGGCTCTTGCTGATCGGGTAAAATGCGAGGCAGACGATGCAGAGGGCGAACGGGATGGCTGAATAGATGGTCGCGCCGAGGCGGATGCCGAGCAGCGCTTGCGGCGTCTGAACGGCATTGGCGACGTAGCCGTAAGCACCGATGATCCAGCCGCCGAGCGCGCCGCCGATGCCAAGGCCCGCTTTTAACGCGAAGAGAATGCCCGCAAACATGAAGGCGGTTGCGCGGCGGGAGGTTTTCCATTCCGAGTAATCCGCCACGTCGGCGATCATTACCCAGAGCAGCGGCACGGTCGGGCCCCAGCCGACGGCCCAAACAACGCTCCAGAAAAACATCTGGTTCAGGTCCTTCGGCCCGACGAAGAAAACGCCGGCGGTGGCGATGGTGGTGACGAACATGCCCGTGATGAACACGGCCTTCTTGCCGAACCATTCGGCGAGCGGTTTCGAGACGAGAATGCCGAGAATTTGGATAACCGAGCCGAGCACGAAGAAAAAGCTCAAGCCGACCGACGCGGCATTGGAATAGTCGGGTTTAACCAGCAGCCCGAGCCAGTCCAACGGGGTGTTCCAGCCCGAGACTCCTCCGGCGCCGGTGGCGCCCAGGCCGATTTTATCCAAAAAGGCGGTTACAGCGGCAGGATCCATGTAATATTTGAACATGTAGTTCAGCGAGCTGCCGCGCAGCACGAGCGTGGTGAAAATGAGCAGCGTGACGATGAACATCGCCAGCCACGGGCCACAGGTGAACACGTTCCTGATATCTGCTTTGAGTGACGGCTTCTGTTCCGGGTCGGGCATGACACGCTCCTTCGTGTTTAAGAACACGATCAGGTTGCACACTATCATGATGGAGCCGAAGATGGCCATCGTGATTGCCCAGCCTTTCGCGCTGTCCCCCGCGCCGAATTTGTCCACCAGCGGAAGCGCGAGCGCCTGGATGATGAATTGCCCGATGAGCGCCGCCACGAAGCGAAAACGGGCGATGTTGGTGCGCTCGTTGACATCGGGCGTCATGACTGCCATCAAGGCGGAATAGGGCGTATTGCTCGCGGAGTAAGCAATCATTACCAGGATGTAAGTGATTATGGCGTAGATGAGCTTGCCGTGGAGACCAAAGTGGGGCGTCACATAAACCAGCCAGAAGACAAGGCCGAACGGGATCCCGGCGAAAAGGACCCACGGACGGAACTTGCCCCACCGCGTGTTAGTTCGGTCAGCCAGTGCGCCGATGACCGGATCGAACACCGCGTCGGCGAACCGCACCAGAAGGAACATCCATCCAACGATCGTAGGAGAAAGCCCCACCGTATCCGTATAAAAGCGATTCTGGTAGAGAATCATGGATTGGAAGAAGAAGTTGGTGGCGACGTCGCCAAAGGCGTAGCCGGCTTTTTCCCTAAAAGAAAGTTTTTGATGAAATTCTTCTGCCATAGTTTGTCCAGGTTGTTGGTTCACTTTATCAACATCAAAATGGTTTTTGCCGAATCGGAACCGCGCGAGAAGTCGTCAACCCTGATTATAAATTGACCGTATTCAGCGACGTGTTTCATGCAGGTGTCTTAGCATTCAGGAGATTCCGGCCTGATGTCAAGCGCAACCGGCGCAGTCAGGAATGAGGGTCTTTCGCAAGGGCAACCGGGAAGAATTGTTCCTGGCGACCCGCAAGAACGGCAAGAATTAGAACAAATTTTTTACGATATAGCTTGTCCTTGCCCGCCGCTTTCCGTAGAAAAGGCGCGCGCAAAAACCGCCGTGTGGCAAGAACGGGAGGATTTTGTTCGAAACTCGAACTGATTGTCTGTCGGCTGACACTGAGAAGGACATGCGCGCAGCATAATGATGAATACACCAGATCAAACCGTTTCAACCGGCAGGGCTGAAACCACGGTCCAGCCGACCTTGAAAGATGCTTTCAAGGATGACTTTTACATCGGCACCGCCCTGAGCCTGGACCAAATTTCAGGCAAAGAACCGGCTGCCATGGCCGTGGTCGAAAAGCATTTCAACAGCATCACGCCCGAAAACATCCTGAAGTGGGAGGAGGTTCACCCGAAGCCCGGCCAATACAATTTTGAAGCGGCGGATCGTTATGTAGCTTTCGGCGAAAAGCACAAAATGCACATCATTGGCCATACGCTGGTCTGGTGGCATCAGACGCCGGACTGGGTGTTTCACGACTCGTCCGACAAACCGCTGGGCCGCGAGGCGTTGCTGGAACGGATGAAGGAGCACATCTTTACCGTGATGGGCCGTTATCGGGGACGAATCCACGGCTGGGACGTTGTTAACGAAGCCATTAACGCGGATGGTTCCTGGCGGAAATCCAAATGGTACGAAATCCTTGGCGAAGACCACGTCGCCAAGGCCTTTGAGTTTGCGCGCCAGGCTGACCCGAACGCCGAACTTTACTACAATGACTTCGATTTGGAGATACGCCCAAAATGTGAAGGCGTCATCCGTCTGGTCAAGGGGCTCCAGGCCAAGGGCGTGCGCGTGGACGGCATCGGCATCCAGGGCCATTGGTTCGTGGACCATCCGCGGATGAGTGAACTTGAAAACCATTTTCTGGCCCTGGCTCAATTAGGCCCGAAACTGATGATCACCGAGTTGGATCTTGGCGTGCTTCCGTATTATCCGCTTGAGTCAAAAATCGTGGACATCTCGTCCTTTGACCCGGCACTACAGAAGAAATACAATCCCTATCCGAACGGCCTGCCGGACTCGGCGCAGAACGATTTGGCAAAACGGTACGCCGAGCTGTTTTCACTCTTGCGGAAGTACCGGGACAAGCTCGTCCGCATCACGTTTTGGGCTGTCCATGACGGCCAATCCTGGCGCAACTATTGGCCCATCACCGGCCGGACCGATTATCCCATGCTCTTTGACCGCCGCTGCCAGCCCAAGCCCGCCTTGGATGCCGTCATAAAAGTGGGACAAAGGAAAATGAACGCGTGTTGATTGGTAAGTAAATAACTTCCATTAAGACATCTAAATGGTTTAAAGTCGAAAATAAATATTCTTGAATAGTTAGCAGCACGCGGTAGAATTCCTTGTTCAAATAAATGGCACACCGCCGGGTGGGCTAATCTCTATGTTTTTGAAATTGGCGGCGGAATGGGACTGAACAGATGCCAGAGAACAAGACATTTATAGAAGAAACCCAGCCGATAAACATTCGGGAGGTCATGGGCGATGCCTTGTTGGAACGGCTGATAAATAGCTATTGCCTAGTGTCAAAAACAGGAGTGGCAGTATATTACCCGACGAGAGTTCCGGCGAGCATAGAAAATCTAACACTTTTTATGCTGAACGACCCGGAGAGGTTAGCGCCTCTGAATTTTAGTTTTTGTCGGCAATATCGAGACCCGAAAGATTGTTGGATGTATGACGAAATTTGCAAGAAGCAAGACAGGCGGATTGTGCTGAAGTGCTATAATGGAGATTGGAAAGGGCCAAAGCTGTTCCCCTGTTATCTCGGACTCTGGGAGATGACGTACCCATTGCGTGCGAAAGGGCATTTACTGGGAGTTGTGTATGGAGGGCAGATTGTAGTCAAGGGCGTACAAGACTGGCGCAAAACGTTGAAGGATATAGAAAAAGAAGTCGTATGGGACCCATTTGATGAAAAGGAAGGAGGCAAGATACCGAGAAAGAGCCGTCAAGAGGAGAGGATTAAGGCGGCAATCCAAGACAACGACGAAATCCGAAATGAAGATAAGGGTCGTCTGACGAAATTGTTAAGCGATGCAGTAGAAGATGAGGGTGTTAAAATAGGCGCTTTGCTTGAAAGGTATAACGAATTCAAGAAATTTGGGATGGCGCTGGATGGGGTCCTCGACGGGTTGTTTACCGCAAAAGCAGAGGCGGCGACACGCAGGCATATTCATGACTGGTCAAGAGATATTGCTGATAGAGGTGAGCGGCTGAGTGAAGAGCCTGAGCAATTCTGGAATTCGCTGGACAAGGCAGTGGAAACTACAATGCCCAATGTTCGAGGATATGTTCTTTATAGATTGGACGAGTATAGGGAGGCATATAAGCCGGAGCGGACGTGTACTTACGACAGAACGATGTTTTCAAGGGATGCTGATTTCAGGAAATTCTGCAGGCATGTCTTTGACGAACTACACAAGAATGGAAAGAAAAAAAAGGATTACATTGTTTATGACCTCTTAGACGAGAATGACACTTCTCAGTTAATCCGCAACTTGTTCCAGCAAGCGGTAAGTGATCGGCAAAATGTTGCCAAGGGGACCTTTGTAGTTTCCATCCCATTGGCCGAAAGTGATGGCAAAATCGCAGGTGGATTAGTGTGCGTATGTGGAGGGAGTGAACAACTAGGTATTGGCAGACGAGAATTCTCTGAGTATTCATTAAAAACCTACATTGAGGTCATGGAGGAAGTTTTAGTAGTTTTAACAATGGTTTTTTCTAGGCACGCTGTAGTGGAAGCGCAGGCAAATGCATGGGCAATCCGATCTCATGAGCTTGTCGCGCCAATAAACGCCCTAAAAGGGTACCACGATAATATAAAATACGTGTTTAGCAAACATGTAGAACCTCTTATAAGTGTAGGTATCCCTATTAAAGATATGCTTGACGCACGGATTTCCCGATTTGGCAAATTGTGCGATTTGCTTTTACTTATTGCAACATCAGGTTCAATTAAGGGGGGGGTGCGCTTTGCCGGGGCCGACTTAGCAAAGAATGTTTTGCTTCCTATAGTACAACCGCTAAGGGACTATGGAAAGAACGAAAAAGGTGTTTCAATATTTTTTAGCGACAATATGTTCAAAATACCTCGGTTATTTCTGTATATAGATGGGATGAAACGGTGTGTCTTTAATTTGATATTCAACGCAATCAAATACTCGCACAGAAAGTCAAAAGTGACAGTTGATTTGCAGGAAACAATAGATAATTACGAAATACTCATCGTCAATAGAGGGATAGGAGTACCGGAAGGTGAAGAACAACGGATTTTTCGCATGTTTACGCAGGGGGCAAACGCCGATAGGGTTGCGGCATATGGGGCAGGACTCGGCCTGTACGTTGCGCGAATGATGGCAAAGATTCATGAAGGAGATGTAATGTTAGTCAGTGGGGACCCGAAGAGGACGGTATTTTCACTTATATTGCCAAAGTCTTTACACTTTCAAGCACCAAATCCACCTAACATAGAGGTTTAATCATGAATATTTTACTGATAGATGATGACAAAGTATTTTCAGAACCATTAGTCTGGCAGTTACGCCAGGAAGGTTATGAGGTTACAGATTGTCAGTCGATAGAAGATGTACTGGACGAAAGGGGAGAGCTGAAAGTTTCGCCTCCAGACTGCATCATATTGGATATTATGATGCCACGTGGTGACAAATACAGTAGAAACGAGACAGATGCAGGGAAAAGTACTGGGTTGAGATTGCTTCAGGACCTTGAGACAGCGGCAGTTAATACGCCAGTCATTATTATTACTATCCGCGATGATCTCGGCGAGGATGAGGTGCGAAAGTGGTCTAGGTCTGTTAAGAAATGTTTGCTCAAGATAGAGGTGACACCGACTGAAGTGATCAAGGCGATTAATGAAGTATCATCGGAGGGTAAGGGATGATTTTTAGAAAAAGATTTTCGATGGGTCTAATGATGGTTTTCGCTTTGTTTGCCGCGCCGGTGTGTAAATCAGAGAATCTCGACAAACAAATGAAAAATAGCGACCTTCTGAGAAGTTGCGATGAAAGGGTATCCATCTTGGAAAGAAGGTTAAGTGACCTTAATCGACAATTCGAAGCATTGGAGAAGAGTAACAATGAAGCGACCCGTTATGAAGAGATTAAGGACTTGAAGAAGGGGTTGATGGAGTCTGAGCAAAGACTCACTGATATCAGCAATCAACTTAATGAAAACATGGTCAAACGAATGACTTGGCAACTCACATGGTTCTTGGGGTTGTCAACATTGCTAATAAGCTCTTTTGCGATTGTGTTGAGTTATAGGCGTCGCGATTTTGAACATAAAGTGGAAGAAATATCGCAGAGTAGTTACAAAAATGCTATTCAAGCTGCGCAAAGAGACATAGTGTTTCTAAACATACACGAGAAACCTTTAAGTGCGCGCAAAGACTACTCGCGAAAGTTGTTGCGTCAGACGAACGTTGACACAGCACGGCTTCGAGTGAAGCAGGGCGAGAGTAGTGATGTTATCGCCGGGGCAAATATACTCTCACGGTTGGGAGTGCCAGATATAGATGTGCCTATTTTGCGCTATGCGAAAAAGCGGAAGGGGTTGTCCGTGGAAACCTATGAAACGCTTGAAAGGGCAATTAGTGACCTTAAGAAAAAGCCCAAGTAAAATCCCGATAGATGAGCGTTACGCCGCTACGAGGAATGCTTTTCCTTCAACCGCCTGGCGACGTCCTCCAGGGTTCCTTTGAACGGCCCAGGCGTTTCCATTTTGATGGAAACCAGCGCGGCGGCGAATTTGAGGGATTCGGCCACGTCGTGGTTCAATCGCCATGAAAGATACGCGGCAAAGGTCGTGTCACCGCGACCCGTCCGGCCGGAGACGTTGCTGTTGGAAAATTTTTCGTAGCAAGTCTTCCCGCGCACCCGTGCCAAAACGCCCTGGGAATGAGTAATCAGGATTTCCGGGCAGCCCCACGACTCGACAATGATAGCCGCCTTTTCCAAATCATCCGTGCCGGTCAAAATTTTGGCCTCGACGATGTCCAGCTTGAGCTTGTCCATCATCGCCGCGATTTCTTTTTTGTTGGCCACGTCGCTGAATTCGATGTCATGCGTCACCGGCGTCACGTGGCGGACAAAACTCTGCATGTCGGTGGACAGGCTGTAGCCCCTCGCCTTCAAGCCCTTCATCAGCGGCATGTCGAATTCCGTATCGGAAATCCCGGCAAGGTGGACGCAGGTCGAGTCCAGTTTTGGAACGTCGTTGATGGAAATCAGACCGGCGGATTTCACGAGGGTCAATTTGCGCTCGTCCACGTTCGCGGATTCGTGCAACACCCTCGAAAACGTTGTCTCGGCGCTCGGAATGAAGTGGGTGTCCACGCCCACGTCCTTCATCGCTTGGAGGATATTTTCGTCCTTCCTGGCCATCTTCACGATGGCGGCAACTTTTTTGCCGACGCGCGCGGCCACCATCGCGCCGCACAAGACGGCGCTGCCGGGAGCAATGTGAGGTTTTCCGCCAAAGGGAATAATTTCGTCGTAGCACATGTGCCCGACAAATGTGATGTCGTAATGTTTGGACATATAAATCAGTGGTTATCGCGGCTCTTAAGCTTTTAACAAATTTGGGAAAAACGGCATCAGGTCTTTTGAATCAACGGTCTTGGATTTGGTTTTGGCCTGCAAATCCTTGACGTGGTTCATCACCAGATGAATCCAAACCGCGCCGGGCCGGGGATAGGCGGCGACGATGTAGTGAGGCATCGGTTTGGATTCGCCCATTTCCTTTTCCAATTCAGCGCGAAGATTGTCGGCGGTGATCATGGAATTGCCGTAATCGAAAACGACCCGGTCCATGTGTTTATAGACCTCTTTGCTTTCCTTGGACATGCCGTAATAATCGAGCAACTCGGCGAAGACATAATTGGAAGTGGTGTAAACATCCTTGCCCTGGTCGGATTCCACGGGTTTGCCATTCTCGGTCTTGCACATGGCCCAGCCCATGAACGAGCGGTTGTTCCGGTAAATCGTCTTGAGGATTTTTTTGGCGCGGTCCTCGGGAATGAACGGCTCTTCGCCGATGGAAATCAGATACCACAGAGCATCAAGCTGGTTGGTCCAGACGTCGGTGTTTTTGTTCCCGGTCTTGGGATCGAAACAGGTGATGTAGTATTCGAGTTTCTCGCCTTTCTTGTTCTTCCCTTCACGCCACAATTGTTCGAGGCTGTTCCAACCCTTGTCGAAAACCTTTTTGAGGCGCGCCTCGCCGGCCTTGTCGCCGAGCATTTGCGCCATCTTGATCATGGCCTGGCAGCCGCCGAGGAATTGCGTGGCGTCGTAGGCATCGGCACCGAACAGAACCAGATTATCGAACGTATTTTTCACCTCGTCGGGATAACCCTCGGGCAGGCCGTCGTCATCGAAGTCCAGTTTCAGCAGGGATTCCAAGCCGAACTTGAGCGTCGCCCAATTCTTTTTCAGGAATTCCATATCGCCGGTGAACTTCACGTTGCGCAGCACGCGCATCATCAATTTCGGGAACAAGTCCACCCAGTAATTGTTGTTATACCAGGCGTAGTCGCTCACGTTGCGGAGCGGATGGCCCTTGGGCATCGCGCCGAGGTCATGCGCGACGCTGCCCTTGGTCTTGAAGGCATCGCGGATTTGTGTCAGCGAAACGCCTTCGTATTCCTCGGGATGCTCCTCAAAATGTTTTCGGGCAGCAACGTCCGCGGCGTGCCAGTGGTAGAACCGCAAAGCAGGGTCCTCGGCCTGAATCGAATCAATGAATCCCTGGCACAAATCCTTTTCGACGCGCGGGAAGAGCATCAGCAGCACCATCGAATACCAATCCACGTCCGAGGGATCAATGTAGGCGTAATCGAAGCATTCCAGGAACCGGGCGCGCTCGCCGTTTTTCTCGTCCTCGACCCAGACAATCGCGTTCGACAACGGAAAATGCAGTTCGTTGAGGATCAACCGGGTCAGGCGCAACGCGCCCGCGCGGTCGCTTTTGTAGGAGGTGCTGGAGTAAATGGAATCAAAAATCCGTTTTTGAATCGTCACCGTTTTGTCCCACCATTTCGGATAATTTTCCAGGGCGAGCTTGGCCAAATCCACCGCGCGCGACCCGGCGTCCGTGAAATTCCTAACGAATTTGCGCGGGAACTTTGTGCCGTCAATATAGACCTGCTCCGGAAAATCCAACGCCACCGACAAGGCGACTTTCCGCGTAGCTTTCGGCGCGATGGTGAAAGTGAGGCTGACGGCCGCGCCGTAATCACTGCGCAAAACGGGCTGCCGTTTTTCGTAAAAGCTGCCGTCCTTGTTGAGCAACAAATCCTGCTTCAGCCGGTTCAGACAGAAGTAAGGTTGCAGGTCAATGGCCACTCCATCCGTTTCGGCGACCGCGAGCACCATCCGATTCGCGCATTCCGTGCTGCCCATGACGACACCGCGAAAGCCGTCGGAAGCGAACGTTTCGTGGACTTGGCCGTGAACCGCCGCCGAGCAAATATAAACGCTGTCCTGGTCCGTCGGTTTGAGTTCCTTCTCCTGAAGATTCACGAGCGACGGCCGCGGAATGACGAGCGTGATCATCTGCGCCTCCTTGGAATTGTTGGTCACCTCATATTCCTCGACGCCAATCGGCATCAACGTCTGTTCGTTGCCCGCGAGCAGTTGCGAGATCAACCGGCGGACGACTTTCACCTTGCCGACGGTGTAAGCCAGCTCCGCTGACGGCGTGGCGATGGTGAGCGAGACGTTTTTTTCCGCAATCGGAGGATGATAATAATTTTTCATCGCCGGAATATCATCTTCCAATTCCGTTTTCCACGGCTCCTGCTGCGTGAGCATTGTGCATTGCTCGCCGATGCGGATGAACGGTGCGGACGCGAACTGCACCGCTTTTTGCGGGAGCATGATGAGCCGGCCGGCGTCGTTCAGGCGGTTGTAGAGGCCGTAAGGCGAAATGCCGATGGAGCACGTCGGCGCACCCTGCAACGCGACGGTCTGTGGAAATTGCAAGGTCTTGGACATTCCCTGGAAATGCACCGCCATCTTGTTCTTCTCGTAGATGTCGGTGATTTCCGTTCCCGCGATGGTGTAAATATCGCGCACGTCAAAGGTGGTCGGCTTTGGCATATTGCTTGTCTTGGTTGATGGTTGCGGCTGAAAACTTCGCGGTTTAATTGTGGTTCCGAGCGCCAGCAACGGAATTCAGTCTCGTCACTGGCGCTCGCTAAAGATTCGACCGGATATCGGTCGCCTTAAACTAGCACTTGCCGCCGTAGGCGAACGGTTTCTTTTTGCCCGCCGGCTTGGCGGGCGCCTTTGCTGCCGGCGCGGATGCCTGGGCCAGATTCTTTTCCGCGCTCAAGTCAATCGGCATCTTTGTTGTCTTGCAGGGCTTGATCGTGCCAAACAACAGGTCTGCGGCGGCCCGGATTGAATCGGGCGAGCCTGAGAAGTTGCAGATCACGGCATCGGCATCCGTGGTCGTGCCCCGGCGATACGGGAAGTTGGTCACAACCACCACCGTGTGTCCGGCGTCCTTCAACGCCTTCACCAGGTGCTGATTGTTGCCGCGCTTCTCAATGCGGGCGTAATAGTTTGTCATCACGACCATGTCCGCCTCTTTGGCCAGTTCCAGCGCTTCAGCCACGTCCTCGTCACTGGCGTGGAAGCCGGTGTCGTCCAGAATGAGGTTGATGGAGTACTTGGTCATCTGTTCACAGAACATGTGCGGATGGCTGTAAAGATCCTTGCCGAGGAACGGATACGGAATGAGCTGCTCGATCACCAGAATTTTCTTGTCCTTCTTGAGCGGCAACAATTTCTTCTCGTCGCGCACGACGAGCAGGGCCTTCTGCGCCACTTCCACCGAGAAATTGATATTTTTCTGGTCGCGGACAACCGCCGCAGTCTGCTTCGGGTCCATCTTGCCGGCTTTTTCGAACAGACCCTGATCGTATTTCATGCTCAGGAGACGCCGGACCGCGTCGTTCACGCGCTCTTCGGAAAGATCTCCGCGTTCGACGGCGCTCTTGATGCCGAAGAGACATTGCGCGCGCGATTCGTCGTCCGCCTTGAGCAGGATGGTGTCCACGCCCGCCTTGATCGCCATTGCGCAGGCCAGCGGCAGCGGCCATTTCTTCAGGATGGCCGCCATGCCGATCGCGTCGGAAACAATCACGCCTTTGAAACCCATTTCGCCCCGCAACAGGTCGGTCAGAATTTTCTTGGACAGCGTAGCCGGATATTCCTTGTCGAACGCCGGGAAAATTGTATGCGCCGTCATCAGCGCCTTCGCGCCGATGTTGACGCCGGCCTGGAAGGTGAACAGCTCGACCTCCTTCATTCGCTTCAGGTCGCCCCGGCACACGTCCAGCGTGTCGTGCGCGTCAGTCGCCGAATCGCCGCGACCGGCAAAATGTTTGATGGTGGCGACAATGCCCGCGTCCTGATAACCGCGCACCGTGGCTTCGATGAATTTCGCGCAAACCTTCGGATCATCGCCGAACGAGCGGACGCCGATTTCCGGGTTCAGTGGATTGATGTTCACGTCGCAGACCGGATGGTAAAACTGCGTGACGCCCATGGCGGCACACTGTTTCGCGCAGAGGTTCGCGACCTTGTAGGCGACGTCGAGGTCGCCAATCGCGGTCATGCCCATCGGCGGCGGAAATTGCAGAACGTGGCCGGCGGAGTAGTCATTTTTGAAATCGCCTTCCATGTCAATCGTCACGTGCAGCGGAATGCCTGACGGCCGGTTCATGGCAATTTCCTGCATTTTGTTGAGCGCGGCAGTCAACTCTTCCGGCGTCACGCTCACGCCGTAGTTGTGGTCGTCAAAGTAGGTGTGCGCGATGTCGAAATAGTCCTTCGGTTTTTTGAAGTTCGGGTCCACCTGCGAACGGCCCCAGTAAAGGTTTTTGCAGGTCTCCAGCGCGTAGGGTTCGAGGCACAGACCGCCGGCGTGCAGTTTGGTGATCTGTTCGACGCCGGACGGCGTCGGAATGGCGCCGCGCCAGGTGAAGGTGAGAAGCTGGCCGCATTTTTCCAACAGGGACATTTTCGCCAACTTGGCCTCAACAAAAGAATCTCTCTCTTTCGACATAGTAGTGTGCTTTTAAAGAATTATTTTTGATTTGGCTTGTTCGTACCGATCGCGGCCGCCAATTCCGCTCCGGGTTCGCGTAACGACAAGAAGCGCTTCGGAAGTCTCCGGTTCGGTCTTAATTTCAGCGCGGACTCTAGGGTTTGGAGTCTTGGAGTGTCAACTAAATTATGGAGTCAACCGCAATGAAGTAATTATGATAAGGGCTTTTTATACAGTAAGTTACCGGGCACTCGCCGCGCGTTGAATCAGAAACTACTTGGGTGTCCAAATCCGAAATTCACCGCTGCAATAAAGCATGCCCAGCATGTACAACATGCCGTCATAGTAGCGCCACTGGCCGGTTGGAACCGGCGTGTTCCAGAGGTCTTCAACAAATTTGCTGGCGCGAGGGTTCGTGGCCGCAAGGCCGGCCACGGCATTCATGGCCACCAATCCTGCTGAATGATCGTTGTCCAATTGTCTGCCATCCAGGGTGAACAGGTCGCCGTAGGAATCTATTCCTTTGGATTCGAAGAATGCCTGGATGCGGTCGCTCAACTGTCTTTCCCGTTTGTCTTTGGCCCACCACGCCCAGTCCACCGACCAGTTCATCACGTTGCGCCATGAGTCATATTCGAAATTGATACTGTTGGTTTTCCGCGGCGCGGCCCACGGCGTGCCGTCAAAATTGGCGTAATCCGGTGTCAATCCGGTGACCGGGTTGGCGGCGCGCTGGAAAAATTCCCGGCTCGCCGCTGCGGCCTGGGACCAGAATTCCCGGTCTTGTTCCTGGCCCCAACGCGCCCACAATTCGTAAAACGCAGGCAATTGATACGAGGGATCGGTATGGTCCCAGATATTGGTGACGGGAGAGAAACGCACCATTCTGCAATTTGGATCGAACAATGCGCCGACGGTCCTGGCACCGGCGATGGTTGCGCCGGTGATAATTGCGCGATTTTTCATATCGCCCAACAAGCGGTTGGCCGCGGCCCGATAACTGTAGATGCCCGGGCCATTGCCCCAGCGACCCGAAGCAAAATACAGCGACATCGCAAAATATTGTTCGCCGTCCGGCGCGGGCATTTCGTCATTCGGCATTCCGTTGGTTGTTACGGACCACGAGAAATAGCCATAGGCCGGGCTGTTGGTTGAAGGGTGATACATGTAAGTCATGGCCCAGTTCCAAATGGCATCAAATTCGGCTTTCTGGTTTAATTGCACGGCAATCATCATGCCGTAGGACATGCCTTCGGAACGCACGTCCTCGTTGTGGGTGTCGCTGATATAAGCCAGCGGGCCGTTGGCGTTCGTTCCAGCAGGGAAATAAATCGCCTGATTAGTTGGGCCGCCATGGAATAACTGCTGGAAGGCGCCGCTGATTTTTACATCCGCCTCCTGTGTGGAATGACCATTCTCAGCGAACAAATTGCGGTAATGGCCGGTGGCAAATTCACCTGCACCGCGCGAGCTGCAAATTCCCGCGACTGAGAAAATCATTAATAACTTTAAGAGCACTGGCTTCATTCCCACGCTTTTTCTCGTTGATTTGGATTATTGCGGGCCCCAGATGCAAAACTCGCCGCTGCAATGCAGAAGCGCCATCATGTACAGCAAACCTTCGTAATAGCGTTCGATGCCTTCGGGCGTCGGTGTGTTCCATAGCGCTTCCACGAATTTTTTCGCGCGCGGGTCGGTGGCGGCAAGGCTGGCGACGGCGTTTACCGCCACCAAACCCTGCGCGTGGCGGTCGTCCAGTTGTTCGCCGTCGAGCGTGAACTGGCAGCCGTAAGTGTCCATTTTCTTCGATTCAAAGAACGCCTGCAACCTGTTGCTCAATTCCTGTTCGCGCGGGTCCTTGCGCCACCACGACCAATCCACTGACCAGTTTCCCGCCGTCCGGAACGCGTCGAAGCCAAAGATGGCCGCCCTTCTGTTCCATCGGTTGGTGACAACGGTTCCGTCAAAATTCGCCTGATTGGGCGTCAGCCCAGTGACCGGATTGGCAGCGCGCGGGAAGAAACTGCGGCTGGCGGCGGCCGCCTGCATCCAGAAATTGCTGTCGGCCCGCGGTCCCCAACGCGCCCACAATTCATAAAACGCGGGCAGTTGATAGGAGGGATCGGTGAACGGCGGGCGCTCGGTGCTTGGCGAGAAAAGGACCATTTTGTATTTACCGCTAAAAAGCGGTCCGGCGCTGACCGTTAGGACGCGATTTGTTCCGCGCCAGGACGAAAACACTTGTCCCTTGATGATCGCGCGATGCCGCATGTTCGTCAGCAATTGATCGGCTTGCGCCTTATAGTTGTAAATTCCGGTGCCGCTGCCCCAGCGGTTTGCGGCAAAATAGAGAGCCATGACGTAATACGACTCGCCGTCCGGCGCGACGAATTGGCTCATAACTCCGCCGTCTGTTTTCGCTTCCCACGAGAAAAAGCCGTAGGAGGGATCTGTCGGTGAGCTGTGGTAGAGATACGTTTTCGACCAGTTCCAAAGGGCGTCGAACTCCTTCTTCTTGTTCATTTCCACGGCAATCATCATTCCGTAAGACAAACCTTCGGTGCGAACGTCGTGATGTTTGATGTCGGTGACATAGGCAAGCAGGCCATTTGAATTGCTGCCGGCATAGTAAAAAACGGCCTGATTGGTCGGGTTGCCGTGGAACAACTGTTCAAAGGCTGAATCAATCTTATTTTGGATTTCCTGCGGCGAATGGCCGTCTTCAGCAAACAGATTGCGGTAATGGCCGGTGGCATAAGCGCCTGAACCGTTGACGCTGGATTTTGAATTTACACTTCGGCACGCTACGAGCGGAAGCGACAAGGCGAATATCGCGGTAAACGTAACGAACTTGGTCATTTTCATTTCACCGTTGATTTGAGAATTCATGGTATTCTTATCATTTGTTTTGCACTGCGCGGTATTCGAACCGAAGTCTGCCGGAACGCTGTTGGTTTGTCCATCGCCGGAGGCATGCATTCCGATATGCACGCCCGCAAAGCCGCCGATTTTTTCCGTAATGGCTTGCGTTACATGCATAACCATGTTACGTTGCAAGGAATTCAATTAACAACTCGAAGAAAAATCGCTGTTTCTTCCAAACCGGATTCCAATTTTATGAACTCCAATCTGTTTCACTGGCCGGTTTTTCTTGCACTGACGGCAAGCCTCTCGATGGGCCTGGTTCATTCGACCCAGGCGGGAACCTGCACCGTGGACTGGAACAATGTGCATCAGCGGATTGACGGTTTTGGGGCGTGTAGCGCATATGCACCGACTATGACCAGCGCCCAAGCCGCCACCTTTTTTGGAACGAACAGCGGACAGATGGGACTTTCGCTGTGGCGGATCAAGATTAACGAGGACAATAGCTGGAGCACGGAGACTGCCAATGCCGCGTATGCCCATCAATACGGGGCCAAGGTGCTCGGCTCTCCATGGTTGGCGCCTTCCGCATGGATGAGTAGCGGCTCTCTGCTTCCCAGCCATTATGCGGACTACGCCAACTGGTTGAGCAATGCAGCCGTCAGCATAAACCTGGACTATGTTTCCATTCAAAATGAGCCGGACTTCGGGGCGCAGGGCGGGTGGATGAGCTGGTCGTCCACTCAGATATTCAACTTCATGAAAACCAACGCGCCGGCCATCGGCAGACCGGTTGTCATGCCGGAGTCCTATCACTTTAGCGACGCGTATTCGGACCCGGTGATCAACGATCCCGTGGCGGTGAGTAATTTTGCCATCCTGGGCGGTCACCTTTACGGTGGGGGCAACTATGTGCACACCAATGCCCTGGCCCACGGCAAACCGGTGTGGATGACCGAGCATTTTAATCAGGCGGGCAACACGAATACTCTGTGGGCAACCACGAACATCCTCTGTGCCGTGAACTTCGCCTGGGAGATTGGTCAATGTATGACAAACCAGATGAGCGCCTACATCTGGTGGAGGGCTTACCACTCTCCGTATGCATACGACGATTTGATTATTGGCACCACGCCAGCCACGCCAGATGTGACCGGTTATGCGGTGGCCCAATACGCCCGCTTTATCCGGCCCGGCTATTATCGGATTGACGCCAGCGCGACCGCCGGCAGCGCCTCTATCACTGCCTTTACCGACACCAACTCGGGGAATTTCACCATTGTCGCTGTCAATACCAACGCCACCACCAGTATCAGTCAGACCTTTAATCTAAACAATTCCCCCGGCACGGTGACTTCGGTGACGCCATGGATTACCTCGGCCACCATGTCGCTGTCCAATCAAACGCCTGTCACGGTGAGCGGTTCGTCATTCGGTTATACAATACCGGCGCAAAGCGTGGTGACATTTGTGGGCCAGGCCAGCCCCGCCACGCCAGTGCCGCCGACTCTATTGTCTGTAGCCGACCAAATCATGAATGCCGGCCAGACTTTATTGGTAACCAACACGGCGACTGACCCGAACGTGCCTCCGCAGATGCTGAGTTTCAGCCTCTTGAACAATCCGTCCGGCGCGACGCTCACGCCGCTGAATACCACAAATGCGCAATTCAGTTGGCGCGCCCCGGTAAGCTCGGCCGGCACGACCAATCTGGTGACCGTGGCGGTGACGAACACGACCACACTGTTGAGCGACACGAATAGTTTCAAGGTCATTGTCAATCCGCTGAGTTCGCAGCCGACCGTGGGTTCGATTGCCACGACGAACGGGCAGGTGACCCTGGTGTTGAACGGACCGCAAGGACCGGATTACACGGTTTTGACGACGACGAATCTGATCGCTCCTATTGACTGGCAGGTATTGATGACGACCAATTCGCCGGTGACGCCCGTGACACTTACGCTACCCCTGACTGCCGATCCGATGCGCTTCTATAGGATCCAGATCGGACCTTAAAAGAAAGAAGAAAGCCCGGAACATTTTGGGGTTTCATCAAAGATTTTTTAGTGTTGCGTGCTTTCATGCCAGTCATCCGTGCGGAATGGCACCGCAGGCAGGCCGGCTTTGTTGTAGAGCGTGGCCAGCGGATTGGCCTGCCACGCATAGCGGGCCGCCACCGGGTCGGGCACTTCCGGCGACGAAACCACCACCGAATCGCCTTCAATCCTGGCGTTGGCCCAATGCCATTTTTGGTCTTTACCGGCGATGGAGAACTCGCCCAGTTTGTCGCCATTGACTATGAGTCCGCCGTCAGTATGCGCGAAATTAAGTTTCAGCGCCCCCGGCAGGTGCTTCATTGAATTATAGGTTGGGCCTTGGTAAGGAATCTTTTCACCATAGGTTTGAGCCAGCGCGCAGTAGGCCAGGCGATCACCCACCGGGACTTTGTTTTTCGGATGAATATTATCAGCTTCGCCCGTGTCCACCGTCGTCGCCAGCGCGCAATTGGGAACTTTTTCCGCAGTCAACGCCTGTGCCTCGCGCAACTCCGCCCAGCCATCGGTGCCTGGTTCGCTGCGACGTTCCATAAAGGCAGGCAGGCCCACGATGTAAAAAGGAAAATCACCCTGGCCGAACAGTTCACGCCAATTATCAATCATCGCCGGGAGCAAGGCGCGGTACTGATAGGCTTGCATGAAATTCGCCTCGCCTTGATACCAGATGGCGCCTTTGATGGCCAGCGGCGCCACCGGATCAATCATGCCCAGATACAACACGGCGGGCATGGTGGGATAATTTTCGAAATCCAGAGGCATCGGGTGCGGCGGTTTGGCATTGAAGCTGAGTTTGCCCTTCCATTCGCCCGCAAGCGGCACCACCGTGTTGCTGACATCCAGATGCATCTCGCTCGGCTTGGACAGAAAACCATCCTTCGATTTCCATTTGAAGATGCAGAGGGTCACCAGATTCGTGCCGGGCTTCAGATCGTTTCTCGGCACATCGTAATCGCGATTGTGTTCCACCCAGGAACTGGCCCCGACCCAATGGCCGTTGATGTAGGTGGTATCCATCTTTTCAACCCAACCAAGATGGATGGAGGCCTTGCCGGCGGGCAACGGGTCAGGCAGGACGATTTCCTTGCGGAACCAAACGACACAGGGCGCGTCAGCCAATCTCATTTCCTCAAAAGCGCCGGGAATGTGGACAATTTGCCAATCCGAATCGTTCAGGTCAGGCGCCGCCCAGGTCTGGCCATTCAACCCCACGTCATATTGATGAAGCCAGTGCATCAGGAAACTGCCGTACTCTGGCGCGCCTTCGGCGCGCAGACGTTCTATGGCATCCAATTTTTGGTCATAACCGCCCACTTTGCGCAGCGTCTGGGGACTCATCCAGCTTTCCACCAGGCTGCCGCCCACGCAGTCTTCAATCAAACCGACCGGCACATGAATGTCCTGCTGCAACCGGCGTCCAAAAAAATAAGCGACGGCGGAAAACCCGCTTGAGCCGCCTTCGCTGATGGTTTGCGGCGAGCAAATTTTCCATCCACCGTTCGCATCCGGAACCTGCGCCGGAGAGTAGGAAACTTTTTGTTTGACCAGGAAAAGCCGGATTTCCGGATGGTTCGCGTCTTTGATCTCTTCCGTGGCATGATTTACCCGGCCAATGCCCAGTTCCATGTTGGACTGGCCGCCGCACAACCAGACATCGCCCACCAGGACTTCATGAAATTCGACTATTCGGTCCGGTCCGGTGATTTTAAGCGTGTACGGTCCTCCGGGCGCCGGCGGCTTGATCTCCGCCTGCCAATGGCCATTCGCGTCCGCGACGGCGGTTGCGGTGTGCCCGGCTATTTCCACTTTGATGACCTCTCCGGGCTTTGCCCAGCCCCAGACCGGATCCAGTTTTCCGCGCTGGAGAACCATGTTGTCGCTGAACACCGGGCTGACAAATGGCCGGGCTGAATTGTCAGCAGCGCTGGCAGTCAGCAACGCGGTGAAGATAAAAAGGCAGAGGCAGAATCGCTTGATTTGCATGGTTTGGATGATGAAATGTTTTGTAAAGTCCAACAACTTTATTTTTAGAGTCAGAGTCCGGAAATTATCGCGCTTTGGGTTGTTTTGCGGGTGGCGGACCATGGATGTAACGATCCGCCCATTTCAGGAATGCCGGCCAGTTCGGCGCGTCGGTGTGTCCGCCGTCGTGTTCCCGCCAGGCAAGCTCGCCGTTGGTCAGAGCCGTGTTGATGGGCGGCATTGGAGCCGTGAGATAATTGCCGGAAACGCCCAAATCCTTTTTGCCCAGCAGCCGATAGACGGGACCGGCGGCAACCTCCGCCATAAAGCTGCCGTGCTGGTCCACCCACGTTCCTTCAACCTTTGGCGAGCCGTAACTGATGAACACCGGACGCGGCGCGCAAAGGTCAATCAGTTCATGCGCGTCCACCGGCAAATCACCGGCCGTCAGCGGCCCGCCGTATCTCAGAAAATTGCCGGCCATCCAATGATAGCCGCCGGTGCCCGTGAGATTCTCCACCAGTTCGCCCCAGTTACGACGGGAAAGTTTTGCGCCGCCTTCGCCCGAGGAACCGACCAGTGCAATGGCAAAACGCTGGTCGTACGCCATCGTTACCAGCGTTGCCTTGCCGTAACGCGAAAGGCCTTCGATGCCCACTGCCTTCGCGTCCACCGCCGGGTCCGTTTCAAAATAATCCAATGCGCGGCTTGCGCCCCACGCCCAAGCACGCAGCGCGCCCCAATCATCCGGCTTGCGCGGCTGACCCTTGTTGCACAGGCCGATGATGCCGCGCGTCAAGCCCGCGCCATTGTCAGCCTGGTAACTGGTCGGAATAATAATGGCGTAACCCCAGCCGTTGGAGATAACCAGTTGCCGCCAATCGGGTCCCCCCAAAGCGCCGAAGCCCCGAAATCTGTTTGTTCCCCCAGAGCCGGCAAAGCTATTGGTCCCGCCAAGACGATTCGTCCGGCTCAATCCTGCCAGGAAGCGACTCCAATCTACGCCAAATTCCAACATCACCGGCACTGGCCCGGCGGCGTTGGCGGGAGTCGTCAAACTAAGGTCAATGTTCACGTTGATGAGTGGATAGGAAGAATTGTCAACGTGGCCGATGAGCTGTTTGGTTATGACCGCAATCGTTCCTACGTTCGTGCGGATGGTGCTGGTCACCTCCCAAGTTACTTTCGGTACATTGGTCGGCGCCCGTCCGTACATTTCTCGATCAAAATCTTCCACGATTTCCGGCCGGCGTTGTTTCCACCACATTTCCGGCGCCGTCACTTTTTCTCCGTTCTTCAACGTCAGCGGGTCGGGCAGATTTGGAAACGGATTCGCCTTGGCCTCATCGGTGTTTTGCCAGTTTGGCGCTTTGGGGTTCATGCCATCCGCGCCCGGGCGCAATTTGTTTATGCCCAGTTGCTCCATCATGTTCCGATGGTCCTGTTCCGAGGTCCAGTGCATTGGCGCGGGCAGATTCGTGGCGGTGGCTGGTGTGGCCGCTGGTTCTGCGCGGCAGAAGGTCGCCGCCGCCAGGGCAGCTAACGCGAAAACGGAAAAATTTCTTAGTTTCATAGCCGGGAGATTCTGGCCGTGTCTTTGGTGGTTGAGGCGGCGCATCTTTTCATGAAGGACTGCCAAGTCGCTTTGCTGCTTTAAAGGCGGGTGCCGGCGGTGGGATGAGCCGGCAGTGAAAGGCTGAACGTCGAGCCGTGGCTGACCTCGCTTTGCGCCTGGATGGTGCCGTGGTGTTCGTGAATGATGCGCTGGCTGATGGCCAGACCCAGGCCGGTGCCGTTCTTCTTGGTCGTGAAAAACGGTTCGAACAGATGCCTCAGATTTTCTTGGGCAATGCCCACGCCCGTGTCCTGGATGTGAATGCGTAACAATCGCGTTCCGTGTTTACCCTCCGTGGTTTCCGTGGCAACCGTCAGCACGCCATTCATGTCCATCGCTTCGAGCGCGTTCAGCAACAGGTTCATGAATGCCTGTTGCAATTGCGCGTCATCTCCGCGCACCGTGTCCGTCTGGGCCTGGTAACGGCGCTGGAGGGAAATCAACTTTCCGGAGATTTGGTGGTGCAATAACCGCAGGGAATGATCGAGCACCTCATGCACACGCACGGTGGTGAAGGCGGTTCCCTTGGGCGCGGCGAACCGCAGCATTTGCGTGACAATCGCGTTGATGCGCTGCAACTCGCGGTTGACGACTTCGGTCAACTCCGTGTCCTGGCCTTTCTGCAGCAGCAAATCAATGAACGTTTTGATGGCCACCATGCCGTTTTTAATTTCGTGCGCCAGGCTGGCTGAAAGCGCGCCGAGGCTGGCCAGCCGGTCCAGCCGGCGCATGTTCTGCTCAAAAACCGGCGCGGAAGTCAGATTGTTGAGAACGACGATGACCTGCGATTGCGCGCGCGTTTTTATCGGCAAAATGCTCACCTGCAATATCGTTGTGCCGCCACGCGGGATTTTTAGCGAAATCTCCCGGTTGGTCACCGGCTGGCCGCTCTCGACCGCATCACGAATAATTTTGGGAAAAGGAGCGGGCAGCAAAGCCGTCGGGGCGTTTTCCAATTGTGCTGTGGTCGCGAGCAAATGCGCCGCCGCTTCAGGTGTGCAAGTGGCAATGCGCCCGCGCGCATTCACTACCAACACCCCGTAGGCGAGGCTTTCCCGCAAAAGACTCACCGGTTCTCCGGTCGGGAGTCGGCTGTTTTTTTGAGTTGAGCCGCCGGGTGACATAAATCAAACAACCTTCTGGCGCCCGCTTGCCCTTGTTTTTGCTAATTTCAAAAACAGATGGACGCGCCGATATTAAATCGGGTTTGCTCCGCGACAAACAAAAAAAGTGAATTTCGCGTCTTTAAGTCAGCAGTTGGAGACCCAAGGTTTTTGCAACTGACGTTTGCCCGTCGTCCAGTTACGCTAGTCGCTGCCGAATGAAAAATACTTTTGACAGCATAGAATCCGTCATGGCCAGCATTCGACGCGGCAAAATGGTCATCGTGGTGGACGATGCCGACCGTGAGAACGAAGGCGATTTAATCCTGGTGGCGCAATTCGTTACACCTGCCGCGGTAAATTTCATGGCCAAACACGGGCGCGGCCTGATTTGCGTGCCGACGAACGCCGAGCGGCTGCAACAACTCGGCATTGACCGAATGGTGCATCAAAACCGCGAGAGTTTTCGAACGGATTTTCAGGTGAGCGTGGACGCCGCGCGCGGCATCACCACCGGCATCAGCGCCGCCGATCGTGCCCGGACGATCCAAATCATGGCCGCGCCCACCGCCGTGCCCGATGATTTGGTCCAGCCGGGCCATGTCTTTCCGTTGCGGGCGCGCCCCGGCGGCGTTTTGCAGCGTGCCGGCCACACCGAAGCGGCGGTGGACCTGGCGCAGCTCTCCGGGTTGCGGCCCATCGGCGTGCTTTGTGAAATTCTGAACGACGACGGCACGATGGCGCGGCTGCCGCAATTGCGCAAATTCGCCAGGAAGCACCGACTGAAAATTTGCACAATTGCCGACTTGATTGAATACCGCCGCACGCGCGAAAAACTGGTCGAACACGTCGAGGTGGTGAAACTGCCGACCGATTACGGTGATTTTGATTTGCATCTCTACCGGTCCAAAATTGACGGCCAGCATCATCTGGCACTGGTTCACGGTGACGTGGCTGGGCGCAACAAGGTTTTGGTGCGCGTCCACAGCGAATGTCTGACCGGCGACGTCTTCGGCTCGCGCCGCTGCGATTGCGGGCCGCAACTGCATCAAGCCATGCGGCAGGTGGCGGACGCCGGGCGCGGCGTGATTGTCTATATGCGGCAGGAAGGCCGCGGCATCGGGCTGGCGCCCAAAATCAAGGCCTACAAATTACAGGAAAAGGGCTACGACACCGTCGAGGCAAACCAAAAGCTCGGCTACGAAATGGACCTGCGCGAATATGGCCTCGGCGCGCAAATCCTCGTTGATCTGGGATTAAAAACAATTCGCTTGCTCACAAACAACCCGAAGAAAATCGTCGGGTTGGAAGGTTACGGGCTGAAAATTGTCGAGCAGGTGCCGATCCGAGTAAAACCGAATCCGCACAATGAACGGTATTTGAAGGCAAAGCGCGAGAAAATGGGGCATTTATTGTGAAATTGGATAAACATGAATCCTGAAGCAGCCTGGAAATCTGCGACTCAATGGCGTTCAGTTAAACTGCGCAACTATGTAGTTTGTTGATTTTCCTGATTTTGGCTTTCGCCTTCCTCCTGCTTCGGCTCTGCGTTTTGTAACGCCAGTTGTTCCGGCGGTGTGGTCGCCAAGCCGGGTTCAACCGTCACCGGTGCCGGCGGTTTTTCGACAACAATTTTCCTGAGTTCGTCTGCGGCGGGCAAATCTCCCAAACTGCGCAGGCCGAAGTATTCGAGGAACAATGCCGTGGTGCCATAGGTCGGCGGGCGGCCCACCACTTCGGCGCGGCCAACGGCTTCCACCAGCCCGCGTTCCATGATGGTTTGCATGACAGCGTCCACGTTCACGCCGCGAATCTGCTCCACCTCGGCGCGCGTGATGGGCTGGCGATAGGCGATGATGGCGAGCGTTTCCAGCGCGGGCTGCGACAACCGTGGCGGCCGGATTTTCTGGCCGACCAGCGCCTTGAGCCACGGCGCATATTCGGGCTGCGAAACGAATTGCCACGCGCCCGCAACGCACGCGAGCCGGTAACTGCGCGCGGCGGTTTCGTGTTCGCGGGCCAGTTGCTCCAGCGCGGTGGTCAGTTCGCTGTCCTTGATTTTGGCGAGCGACTTGGCGGTGGCGTCGGCGTCCTCCGCTTCGGCGGCCGTCGCGAACACATCGCGGAGTTCTTTTACGTTCAGCGGCTTTTGCGCGGAGAACAGGAGCGATTCGAGAATAAATTTCAATTCCATGATATATTTCAAAATTATTTAATTATTCCAAACAGATTTAAGGAAACATGCTCCGTCGCGTTGTGACACAACTTTAATAGCGCCAAAAAAGGAATTTTCCGATCCGTTGCCCTTGTAAAAATATTTTTCCTCTTCCAAGTCGGTTAAAAGAAATGGTCTTGTATAAGAATGGCTACCTTCAAAACGATCGTCAGCATTTGCTGGCGGTAATTCCACTGCGTCCCATTTGCCACCTTGTTGTTCATATAATCCCAAATTCAAAGAAAGATGGCCTGACATTGTAGAATCAACAGATAAAAAGCATCGGGTTTTTGAATTTTGGATCCGAGGCTTCAAATCGACCTCCGTAAGATGGAATGCCGAAAGAAAATGTGCGGCTAAAAGATCAGCATTATCATCAATTGCCTTCTGGTTCGCTCCGATCAATTTCTTAAGGGCGAGGACAATGTCGTTACGAATTCTGTCAAAATGGTAAGGAGAATCATTCCAACTTGAAGATTCAAGCTTTGAAATAAACAAACGCATTAAATTTAGATCGTCGAAATTTTCTTCCCCGGCAGAAATAAATTTATAGACTCCTTCTTTCTCTGACTTTCGATACACAAATTGAAGGCTGTGCACCATTTCTTCTCGCGAATAGCCACCAGGGAAATCCGATTTCATATCCATTCCGCCAAAGTTAAAATATGGATTTTTAAACAAAGCTAAAAGCCTCTCAAAAACTGGAACCGGTATTTCTTCGAGAAGCAAAGAATCAGAATTGAAAAATGCGCTGATTTGGAATCTTTCTATCCAAAGGCCTACGCCAGCTTCAAAAGTTAAACCACGATTTCGCTTTTTGTGCGCCACGCTATCTGTCCATTCAAGCAAAGCGCTGTCCTTTTCACAGTATTGCCGCAAAATCATCAAAACGCTTTTAAATTCCGGCGTCGTGGTTCGTCTCTTTTCGAGATTTCGCAAAAAATTGCGAAGCTCATGTATTTCCTGAAATGAAATATTGCCTTTTGCCGTCATACGGATTTGTCGTCCGCTGAATTTGCAATTTCCGCTTGAGCCAGGCTGGAAGCCTGTCCTACGTTTTCAACGTTATTTCGGGCTGGGTCGGAAACCGACGTTCCGGTGGCCGGCGCGTTTTCCGCGCGACGGATTTCGATTTCAGCAAAGGCTTCAGGCTGGACACACACGAGTTGTTTGAGACGGATCAATTCCAACAGTGCCAGAAAGGTGCAAACCACCTCCGAACGGCTGGCGGCGCTCTCAAACAGTTCGGCGAAACGCACACTGCCGCGCTCGGCAATCACCTTGAGGATGAACTCGATTTTTTCGCTGACGGTCCATTTGTCCTCGAAAATGTCGCGGGCATCGTCGCGTTTCTCAAATCGCCGGAGGACGTTATTGACAGCATTGAGCAGGTCGAAGATGGACACATCCGGCTTGGGCGGCGGCGCGGTGCTTTCAAATTCCAGTTTGCCAGGCTGGTGCGGGAAGACATTTTCCTGGAGGGCTTCCAGGGTTTGCAATTGCGTGGCGGCGTCCTTGAATTTCTTGTATTCGACGAGCTGCCGGATGAGTTCCCAGCGCGGGTCTTCGCCTTCTTCCTCACCCTCGACGGCGACCTGCTGGTCCACGGGCAGCAGTTCGCGGCTCTTGATGTACATGAGCGTCGAGGCCATCACGAGGAATTCGCCGGCAATCTCGAGGTCGAACTGCCGCATCAGGTCAATGTATTCGATGAACTGCGTGGCGAGTTTGGTGAGGTTGACCTGGTAGATGTCCACTTCCTCCTTTTTGATGAGATAAAGGAGCAAATCGAGCGGCCCTTCAAAGACCTCGAACTGGACTTTATATTCCGCCATGAACTGAAAAATTCTAAGGCGGCAACGCGCGGTTGGCAATGAAGGAACCGAGATGGTTTCGCGCGACACACTCAACCTTGACGCAAGGTTTCTAAAAAATTACCCTCCACAAACTGGTTGGTGGCCATAGCTCAGCCCGGTTAGAGCCCCAGATTGTGGATCTGGCTGTCGCGGGTTCAAATCCCGTTGGCCACCCCATTTTTCGCGGGAAGCGAAAAATGCCGCGTCGTAGCGCAGCAAAGACTGGCCGAACAGCGTTTTAAGCTGCGGCTCGCGAATCTTCAAATTTGATAGGGCGGTTCGCCTTTGATTCTTCCGAAGGAAATTTTGTCCCAAATCCGCTCGTGGATGTAGTAGAAGAAAATTTTCGTGAACAATTCGATGCCGCTGATGGACAATGCCCATTTGATCCGGCCGGTGACGAGGAAGGCGATGATCATGGTGTCCAGACTGCCGGTGAGCCGCCAGGACACCGCCTTGACGAGACTGCGATAATGTTTTTCGGCCATGCGCAAGACGATAGGAACGTTCGGCTATAAGTCAACAAAGTCCAGTAACGAAGCAGGGCTTATTTAAATGGAATAATCCTCTGGAAAAATTTTCACGTTCCGCAATTCCACAAACATCCGCTCGCCCGGCTTGGGGGCCAACTGGCGGAGTTGATCCTTGCTGAGTTCCACGGTGAACCGTCCGCCGTTGTCCAGCCGTTCCAATTCCAGGTGCGCCAGCGGGCCGGCGGTGTGACAAAGGACAACCCGCGCCGCCAGCTTGGCCGGACCACCCGGCCGGCGCGTGACGCGAATGTCATGCGGCCGCACAAAGGCGACGGCATCCGTGTCGTCCCGGCCGGCGGTCTCCGGCGCGGCAAATTTGCTTGCGCCAATCTCCACCGAGCCGTCATGCACCCGGCCTGCAAAGGTGTTTACGTTGCCAAGAAAGTCATAGACAAACGGCGTGGCCGGATAATCATAAATTTCCTCCGGCGTGCCGATTTGCTCGATGCGGCCCTCGCGCAAAATCGCCACCCGGTCGGCCACTTCGAGCGCCTCCTCCTGGTCGTGCGTGACAAAAAGAGTCGTGACGTGGATTTCCTCGTGCAACTGGCGGAGCCAATGGCGGAGCTCCTTGCGCACCTTCGCATCGAGCGCGCCGAACGGCTCGTCCAACAGCAGCACTTTGGGTTCAATGGCCAGCGCGCGGGCCAGCGCCACACGCTGGCGTTGCCCGCCGGAGAGTTGCGAAGGGAATCGTTTGGCGAGTGATTCGAGTTGGACCAGTTTCAGCAGTTTTTCAACGCGTTCGCGAATTTCGTTTTCGGTCGGACGTGTCCGGTGCGAACGGATGCGCAACCCGAATGCGATGTTTTCAAACACGTCCAAATGTCGGAACAGCGCGTAATGCTGAAACGCAAATCCGGCGCGGCGTTTGTGAGTGGGCTTGTCCGTCACGTCCTCGCCGTAAAACAAAACCCGTCCTTCGCTAGTATCGGGAAATTCCAAGCCGGCTATGATGCGCAACAGCGTGGTCTTGCCGGAGCCGGACGGGCCGAGCAGCGCAACGAGTTCGCCGGATTCGACCTTGAGGCTCACGCCGTACAGCGCCGGGAACCGGCCAAACTGCTTCGTGATGTTGCGGACTTCAACGCTCATGCGGATTTTACAGTTTCAATCTGGCTTCCTTGTGTTCGATCCAGGCCTTCAACACGATGGTGACAAGCGCCAGAAACGTAAGCACCGTAGCCAAGGCGAACGCGCCGGTTAGATTGAAATTCTTGTAAAGCGCTTCAATCTGCAACGTGATGGTGTTTTGGCCTTGCGTATTGTTGCTGACGACCGAAACCGCGCCGAATTCGCCCATCGCGCGCGCATTGCACAAAATGACGCCATAAAGCAAACCCCATTTGATGTTTGGCATCGTCACGCGCCACAACGTCTGCCAGCCGCCGGAGCCGAGCACGCGCGCGGCTTCCTCGTCGGTACGGCCTTGTGCCTGCATCAGCGGAATCAATTCGCGCGCGACAAACGGAAACGTCACAAACGTGGTGGCCAGCACGAAGCCCGGCACGGCGTAAATGATATGGATGCCGTGCGCGCTCAACCAGGGGCCAAACCAGCCTTGGGCGCCGAACACCAGCACATATACGAGACCCGCAATCACGGGCGAAACGGAAAACGGCAGGTCAATCAGCGTGGTTAGAATGTTCTTGCCGGGGAAATCGAACTTGGTGATTGCCCATGCCGCCGCCAGGCCGAACACGCAGTTCATCGGTACCGCAATACCAGCCGTGAACAACGTCAATTTGATGGCGCTTAACGTCTGTGGATCGGCGAGCGTTTTGAAATAGAAACCGGGACCTTTGGCAAAAGCCTGCGCAAAGACCGCCAGCAACGGAATCACGAGGAACAACCCCAGAAAGAGCAGCGCGCCCGTGATCAGCAGCCGGCGCATGAACGGCGATTCCGCCGTCGGCAAACGCCGACGAACCGGGCGGGCGGGATGAGTGGCGGCAACGGCTTCCATAATCAGGTGCGGGCGTAATGGCGGCTGCTCCGCCATTGCAATAAGTTAATGAGCAGCAGCAATGCAAATGACGCGACGAGCATGACCATCGCAATCGCCGTTGCGCCCGCGTAATCGAATTGCTCCAGCTTGATGACAATGAGCAGCGGCACGATTTCGGTTTTGCCCGGCAGATTGCTCGAAATGAAAATGACCGAGCCGTATTCGCCCAGCCCACGAGCGAACGCGAGCGCGAAACCGGTCAGCATCGCCGGACGGGCCGTGGGAAAAATGACGCGCCAGAACGTCTGCCACCGATTGGCGCCGAGACTGGCGGCGGCTTCCTCCAGTTCGAGGTCAAGGTCTTCGAGCACCGGCTGCACGGTGCGCACGACAAAGGGCAGCCCGACGAACATCAGCGCCACAAGCACGCCCAATTGCGTGTAGGTGACTCTGATCCCCAACGGCGCGAGCCAGCGCCCAATCCAGCCGTTTTGCGCGAACAACGTTGCCAGCGTGATGCCCGCCACCAGCGTGGGCAGGGCGAACGGCAGGTCCACCAGCGCGTCCATCACTCGCTTGCCCCAAAACTGATAGCGCGCCAGCACCCAGGCCACGAGGAGGCCGAAGAACAGGTTGACCAAGGCGGCCAGAAGCGCCGCACCGAAACTCAGGCGAAACGCCGCCAGCACACGCGGCGTGGCGACGTCGTGCCAGAATTGCAACGGCGACAGTTCACTAGCCTTGGCAAACGTCGCCACTAGGGGGATGAGCACGATGATGCTCGAATAAAGCATTGCGTAACCGAGCGTCAGACGAAAGCCCGGCAACACTCCGCGTTGGCGCAATTGTAACATGCACTAAAGTTCCACCGCCGATCCGGCGACGTTACCAATTTGTCCCGAATCCATCTTCAAAGCCATGACAAATCTTTCAATTTTGATAAATTTGGTCGAAAATTCCATCGTCGCTGAAAAACTTCTTCTGCGCCTTCTGCCAGCCGCCAAATTCTCCATCCACCGTGACGAGTTTTAATTGCGCGAATTGGCCGGCGTATTTCGCGGCAATCTTTTCGTTGCGCGGCCGGTAAAAATTCTTCGCCGCAATTTCCTGGCCTTCGTCGGAATAGAGATATTCCAGATACGCCTGCGCCACGGCCAAGGTGCCGTGGTGTTTGGCATTCTTGTTCACCACCGCCACGGATGGTTCAGCTAGAATGCTCAATGATGGCGTGACGATTTCAAATTTGTCCGCGCCGAATTCCTTGATGGCCAGATGCGCTTCATTTTCCCATGCGAGCAATACGTCACCGACTTCATGCTGGACGAAGGTAATGGTCGAGCCGCGCGCACCGGTGTCCAGCACGGGCACGTTTTTGTAGAGGCGCGCCACAAAATCGCGCGCCTTCGTTTCGTTGTTGTTATTCTTTTCCAACGCGTAAGCCCACGCCGCTAGAAACGTCCAGCGCGCTCCGCCGGAAGTTTTCGGATTCGGCGTCACGACGCTGATGCCCGGTTTTATCAAGTCGTCCCAATCGTGGATGTGTTTTGAATTTCCCTTGCGGACAAGAAACACGATGGTCGAGGTGTAGGGCGTGCTGTTGTCCGGCAGCCGTTTTTGCCAGTCGGCGGGCAGCAACTTGGCCTTTTCGGAAATGGCGTCAATGTCATACGCCAGCGCCAGCGTCACCACGTCAGCCTCCAGGCCGTTGATTACGGATTGCGCCTGTTTGCCGGAGCCGCCGTGGGACTGGGAAATCACCACGTCTTCGGCAGTCTTTGCCTTCCAGTATTTGGCAAACGCAGCGTTGTATTCCTGATAAAGCTCGCGAGTCGGGTCGTAGGAAACGTTCACGAGCTTGATTTCCTTGGCGCCGGCCGTACCAACCAGCGACAAGGCCAGTAAAATATTCAGAAATGTTTTCATGTGATTTTTTTTAAAATTTCAGACAGTTAAAACGCCAATTGGATTCGGGTGAAGAATACTGCCTCCGGCTCTTTGGTCACCGTGCCGCTCGCGCCACCAGTGAATGTGGTGCGCGAAAAACTGGTCAGAATGAGAACGTTTTTATTCAGCCACCAATTCAAACCAACCGACCACGCCTGCGCCGCCGAAGCCGAGGTTGCCGGATTGGCAAAGGTCGGAAACGTCGTGTCGTCCACGTTCAATTCCGCGTAACGCGCAACCAGTTGCCACGCGCCCCAGCCGCCGCCTTTGTGCAAACTGAACGGATGCCGTGGCGTCACGCCGTTGTAGGAAGCATCCTCACCTGTCAATACCCAGCTAGCGGAAACCTCCCAGGCCGTGTTTCTCAAATCCGCCGCCGTGCCCGGCGCCGCCGTCAGTTTGACCCGCTGATCGGAAATCGCATATTCGCCCAGCAAGCCAAACGGTCCCCAATAATAATATCCCTGTGGTGAAATCCGCCAATGCGCGCCGTTGGCGGTTACTGATCCAGCCGCAGGATTGTACGTAAAAAATTTTTGCTGGCCGTCCGTCGTGTAACCGCTGGTCAAATCGCTGCTGCCGTACTCGTTCCCATAACTGCCGCCGACGCCGAAACCAAGCCCTTGCAACGCCCCGATGTCTGTTGCTTTCAACGGTTGGAAGAAGAGACGCCCGGCAAATTCTTTGTCGTTGTCAACATCACTGTTGCCGGTGTTGGCCTCGTCGGCCACGCCATTAAAAATGCCCGCCGCATAACTGACTTGACTGTCAAACAAATCGCCGTGCAACTCCACGCCCAGGTCGCGGTTGGGCACCAGGTCCGTTACCAACGACCGTTCGTTGAACGACAGATATTTGGCGGACTGCAATCGTTCCAGGCCGATCGGTGATTTGAATCGCCCGGCCTGCAATTGCAGTTCAGGCCAGGGGCGGTAATTCACATAGGCATCATAAATCGAAGGGGAACTGCCGCCGAATTCCGGCATGATCAAAAAATCAAAGTCGTGAAAGACCGTGCCCGAGATAATCGGACGGATCCGGCGAAAAATGAAACCATCCACGCCTGGGGCCGTATTCTGCAAAAAGGTCCGGCTGTCCAGTTGCACATAGCCATGCAGGCTGATGCTAAAGTTGGTGTCGGCGGAAGTGAGATTGAAGCCGCCGGTGCCGAGCGAAATTTTCGGCGCGCTTTTGGCAGCCGCATCGGCAGATTCCTGATCCAATTCACGATGACGCTCAAGAATCCGGACCTTCTGGGCGAGCGCCTGAATTTGCTCTTGATTGGTGTCGGTGACCGCCTGCTGCTCCGACCTGCGCTGTTGTTCGAGACTTTGAACTTTTTGATTCAATGCCTGAATTTCCTTTTTCAGGTCTTCAATCTCCGCTGCTCCCGTGGAGTTGTTGGCCGCCCCGACCGCAGTATAGGCGGGAGGAGTTCCACTCTGCGTGGCTCCGGTTGAATTGGTAGCCTCGCTGTCCGCAGCAAACGCGGGGAAGGCAAATTGCGCCCCGGCAACGGCTGCGAGTATCAACTGATTTAGTTTCATGTTGATTGTTGTTTGTTGTTTGTTGTTTTGTACTCCGGCTTTCCGGTTGGCATTGATTATTTGTTTGTTTCAGCGTTTTACTCATTTCTAACCGCATTTCTGAATAGCGACCATTTAAGTCGTTGTTAGGGCCAAATAAAAAGGCCAAAACTATTCTGTTCCTGTCAATTTTTGAATTGTCCAAACGAACAAACAATTCTCAATTCCACAATAGACGACTTATCGTATCGTCATTATCCACGCTTTTACCGGCCTGTCAATTGTTTTTTTGAAAAATTATTGATTCAAATGCCCTCGCCGCCAGTGAAGTTGACGCTCATTTCCCGCTTGGAAACAGGCGTGCCTTTGGCGACATCGGCCAGCGTCGCGTGATCCATCACGTCCGCGATGTAATTTCGGGCGTCGAGAAAAACCCGGCGGAACCGGCAAACCGGCTCTTGGGAACAGCGTTTGTAGCCCATCACCGAAACGCATTCAATGGGCGCCAAAACACCATCGAAATGACGGACTACTTCACCCATGGTAATCTTTTCCGGGTTTCTAGCGAGTACATAGCCGCCGCGGATTCCCGCCTCGCTGTCCACCCAACCTTGTGTCTTGAGATCAAGCATGATCTGCTCCAGGAACCGTTTGGGAACATCGTTCCGGCGGGCCAGTTCCCGGATCGGAATCGGCGCGCCACGGTAATGGTCCACCAAGGTGAACAAGGCGCGGAGCGCGTAATCCGTTCGCTTCGAAACACGCATGTAAAGACGATATAACCAGTCGGCTTTAAGTCAACTGCGATTTCGGGCGCGCGTCGGCAATTTACTTGATGATTCGACGGCCCTCGTCCAGGAAGATGCCCTTAAAATTCATCTCCAGCGCCTGCGGATTGGTTGCTTTTGACAGCGCTTCTTTTTCAGAGACGCGGCCCGATTTGACGAGATTGAACAGGGATTGGTTGAAACTGATCATGCCATCGTCCAGGCCGGTTTCAATGGCCGCAGGCAGCTTGTCGAGGCGGTTTTCCTCGAGCAGTTTTCTGACCATCGGCGAGTTGAGCAAAATTTCCAGCGCGGGTGTGAGCTTGCCGTCCACCGTGCCGACCATGCGCTGGCAGATCACGCCACGCAACGTTCCGGAGAGTTGCCGGCGGATTTGTTCACGCTCTTCGGCCTTGAAGAAGTCAAGAATGCGATTAACGGATTGAGCCGCATTGGTGGTGTGCAGCGTGGACAGGACGAGGTGTCCCGTCTCCGCCGCGCTCATCGCCGCCGAAAAACTGATGTCGTCGCGCATCTCACCGACCATGATAATGTCCGGATCCTGGCGCAAAACGTGGACGAGCGCGTGATGGAATGACAGTGTGTCGAGGCCAATCTCGCGCTGCTCGATTACGGATTGATTGTCCTCGAAGACGTATTCGATCGGGTCTTCCAGCGTGATGATGTGTTTTTTGAAGTTATTATTGATGTGTTCCAGCATCGCCGCGAGCGTGGTGGATTTGCCGCAGCCGGTGGTACCCGCGATGAGCACGATGCCGCGCGGCGACTCAGCCACCTGTTTGATCTGCTCCAGCAAACCCAGTTCCTCGAACGTGGGCACGTGCGTTTTTACGAAACGCATCGCCAGACACCACTGGCCGCGTTGCTGGAAAAGATTCGTTCGAAACCGCCCGGTGCCGGGGATGAAGTAGGAAAAATCAATTTCGCGCTGTTCCTCAAGTTTCGTTTTCAAATGCGCCGGCGCGATGGCTTCGACAATTTTGGCCATCCACTCGTTGGTGGGAAAGGGCGCGTCCACGGCGATCAGTTCGCGGTTGATGCGATAAATCACCGGCGTGCCGATTTTCAGATGGATGTCGGAAGCGCCGCCCTCGACCGCCGTCTTAAGAATGCGTTGAAATATTTCCATCCCAATAGATTAACCAATCTTTTCCCAAACGCCAGTCGGGAAAAAGCGAATTGTTGGAGCGCGGACATGTCCGCCTTTTTATTCAATGCGACCTTCGCGCCGGGGAAACGGCCTCGAGCCGCTCCAGTCCGAATTCAGATGTTGTCTGCCAAATAATGGCGACTTTTCCTGTTGCCGCTGTTACAATCCGCGCATGTCTGAACATCGTATCGGCATCATCGGCGGCACCGGCCTTTACAACATCGAGGGGTTCACGAACCAAAAATGGGTGAAGGTTAAGACACCGTTTGGCCCGCCGTCGGATGCCTTGCTCACCGGCAAACTGGCCGGGCGCAACGTGGTTTTTTTGCCGCGACACGGACGCGGCCACCGCATTCTGCCCAGCGAGCTGAATCATCGCGCCAACATTTGGGCGATGAAGAAGCTTGGCGTCGCCTGGATCATCAGCGTCAGCGCCGTGGGATCCTTGCAGGAAAAATACCAGCCCTGCGACATCGTGCTGGTTGATCAGTTTCTGGACCGCACCAAGCGCAGTTTGGAGCACACTTTTTTTGGCCGCGGCATTGTGGCGCACATCGCATTTGCGCACCCCATTTGCGAGGAATTGCGGCAGATTCTTTTGCAAACCGCGCGCGCTTGCAAAGCGCGGGTTCATGATGGCGGCACTTATGTGAACATGGAAGGCCCGGCGTTCAGCACCCGCGCCGAATCGCTTGCCAATCACCAGCTCGGCTGCGACGTCATCGGCATGACCAACCTCGGCGAAGCCAAATGCGCGCGCGAAGCGGAAATCGCCTACGCCACCCTGGCGATGTCCACCGATTACGATTGTTGGAAGGAAGACGAGCACGTCACGCTCGAAATGATCATCCAGAACCTACATCGCAATGCGGACATGGCCAAAAAAATCGTCGTTCGGGCCATTTCACAAATTCCGCGCGAACCGAATTGGCCATGCCACGCCGCGTTGAAAAATGCGATCCTGACCGACAAACAACTTTGGCCCAGGAAAACCGCGACTGAACTGAAACCGATTCTGGCGAAATATCTCTGACCTCGGCCTCTGAATTTCAGTCGGCCGTTATTCATTTCGGCTTCCAGCGGTTGAAAAATCCTTTAACCTGCCTGCGTGCCAGATTTAATCGCCATAGTCGGCCGGCCCAATGTCGGCAAGTCCGCCTTGTTTAACCGTATCGTGGGACGGCGTATTGCCATAGTTCACGATCAGCCCGGCGTCACGCGCGACCGCGTCACCGCCGAGGCGGAATGGCGCGGGCGGGCCTTCACGCTTGTGGACACGGGCGGCATCGGCCTGTTGCGCGGCGAAAGGGCCAACGACGTCATTGCCAGGGCCGCGCTGGAACAGGTGGCATTGGCCATCGAGTCGGCCAATGTCATCCTGCTGGTTGTCAACGCGCAGGAAGGCATCGTCCCGCTTGATCGCGAAGTCGCCGACCGTCTGCGCCGCAGCGGAAAACCCGTCCTGGTTGCCGCCAACAAGGTGGATACCAGCCGCGCTGAAAAAGATGCCGACGAATTTACCGAACTCGGCTTCGATAAAATCTTCCCCGTCAGCGCCATTCACGGCGGCGGCATCGAAGAATTGATGGAGGCCGCGATGGCTAACGCAGGGCAGGCGTCTCGGCTGCCTGCCGACGACGAAGCCGTCGGCAATGAACCGATTGAGCGGACTGCTCGCGCTGAAGCGCTCGCAGACAGACAAGCTGCCTGTCCTGCAATTGAACCTTTGAAACTGGCGATCATCGGGAGACCAAATGTCGGCAAGTCTTCCATCATCAACGCGCTTACTCAATCCGAGCGCGTCATTGTCAGCCCGATCCCCGGCACGACGCGGGACGCGATTGACGTGCCGTTCGAAGTTGAAACCGACGGTGTGCGGCAAAGATACGTTCTGATTGACACGGCCGGCATGAGAAAGACACGGCGCGTGGACAATTCGATTGAATTTTTCAGCGCCCGGCGCGCGGAGGATTCCATCGCGCGCTGTGACATGGCCGTCCTGGTTCTGGACGCAGAAATGGGCATCACCGAACAAGACAAGAAAATTGCCGATGTCATCGTTGAAAACCGCAAGGCCTGCATCGTCGTCGTCAATAAATGGGATTTATTTGACGAAAAAGTTCGTGAGGCACGCGAACAGGAAATCAGCCGGCGCGAGAGAAAACATCGGCGCGAAGGACAGGCAAGAGAGATGTCCACGCTCGGCGAATTCGGCGCTTGGGTGCAGGAAAAATTATTCTTCCTCGATTACGCGCCGGTGATTTTCACCTCGGCCAAATCCGGTTTTCACCTCGACCGCCTGCTCGAAGCCATTCGTTACGTGGCCGCTCAATTGCAGCAAAAAATTCCGACGGCGATTTTGAATCGTACCTTGCGCGACGCCGTCGAGCGACGCCAGCCGGTCAGCGACCTGGGACATCGTTTGAAGTTTTTCTATGCGACGCAGGTCAGGCAGGCGCCGCCGACGTTTCTGCTGTTCGTCAATCGCGACGAATTATTTTCCGATCAATATAAAAAATATCTGGCTGACCAGATGCGACACGCGTTCGGTTATGAAGGTTGTCCTATTGTGCTGGCGGCGAAACCGCGCCCGAAGACCATCGAACCGGTGCGAAAATTCAGAAAGCACGAAAGCAAAATCATCACACGAAGCCCGCGGGGAAAGTGAGGGTAAAATGCTTATTCCGGCGTTGAAATCCTTCGCGTCCTTCGCGCGATAAAAATTGTTCACAGCGGCGAATAAGTCATGGGTTTTGCAGGGCTGGGGCGGAGTTTTTTGAGTATTCACGCGGGGAATATCGTTCCCGTAACTTTTTTGAAAATTTGTCTTGTCACCACTATATGTTGGGTATATGGTCGCGGTGTTGCCCACTAAATGGGGTTTTGTCGAAAAACAGTAGATTGGCGGAATCTCAGGAAGCGGGCCGAAAAGTTAATTTCCCGACCGTTCTTCTGTTCTGAGGCGGTCGGGCGATTTGTCTGAAAATGAAATTTCAACCATCTTGAAAAAGGAACAGCATGATTGATGCACGGGAAGAAGTCATGGCGCCAGTGCCGCACAAGAGCCGCCGCCGCACAACCTCGGTGAAAACAACGCGCAACATTAAAAACAACGACATGGGCACGGCGAAAAAAACATTGCGCGTCGAGCGTGTTTTCAGCGATGCGAAGGTCAAGCCGTTCGATCAGGTCGAATGGGACCGTCGCACGGCTGAAATTACTGACGATGCCGGCAAGGTAATTTTCAAGCAGGAAAACGTCGAGGCGCCGAAGTCCTGGTCGTTGCTGGCCACGAAGGTCGTCGTCTCGAAATATTTTTACGGCGAACAACACACCTCCGAACGCGAAACCTCGGTGCGCCAGCTCATTCATCGCATCTCCCGGACCATTGCGGATTGGGGCGTGGCGGACGGTTATTTCAGCAAGGCCGACGGTGAGGTTTTCTATGACGAGTTGACCTGGCTTTGCTTGAACCAGTATGGCGCGTTCAATTCGCCGGTGTGGTTCAACGTCGGGCTATATCATCAATACGGCATTGGCAAAAATTCCGGCAAGGGCAACTGGTTTTACAATCGCAAGGCGCAGCAGGCCGAACGCGCGGCGACGCAATACGAATATCCGCAGGGCAGCGCCTGCTTCATCCAGTCGGTCGAGGACAACATGGAAGACATCATGCGCCTCGCCCACAGCGAAGCCATGCTTTTCAAATACGGTTCCGGCACCGGCACGGACCTTTCCCCGCTTCGTTCCGCCAAGGAAAAGCTCAGCGGTGGCGGACGGCCCAGCGGCCCGATGAGCTTTCTGAAAGTTTATGATCAAGTTGCCAACGTGGTAAAATCCGGCGGCAAAACCCGGCGCGCGGCCAAGATGAACACGTTGCGCGACTGGCACGGCGACATCGAGGAATTTATTGACGCCAAGCAAAAAGAAGAGAAGAAGGCCTGGGCGCTCATCGAACAAGGCTATGACGGCTCCTACAACGGCGATGCTTATGGCAGTGTGATGTATCAAAACGAAAACCTGTCCGTGCGCGCCAGCGACGAATTCATGCAGGCTGCGCTGGCGGGCAAGGAATGGCAGACGCGCGCCGTTACCACCGGTAAACCCCTCGAAAAGAAGGATGCCGCCAAGCTGCTTTACAAGATCGCCGAAGGCACCTGGACTTGCGGCGATCCCGGCATGCAATACGACGGCGCCATTCAGAAATGGCACACGTGCAAGGGCACCGAGCCGATTCATTCCACCAATCCGTGCAGCGAATATGTCTTTCTTAACAACACCGCTTGCAATCTCGCGTCGCTCAACTTGATGAAGTTCAAGCGTGAAGACGGCACCTTCGACGTCGAACGATTCAAGGCCGCCGTGCGCATCTACATCACCGCGCAGGAAATCATCGTGGACAACGCGAGTTACCCGACGAAGGACATCGCTGAAAATTCGCACATCTTCCGCACGTTAGGCCTTGGTTACGCCAATCTCGGCTCGCTCTGCATGAGCTACGGTTTGCCGTACGACAGCGACGAAGGCCGCGCCCTCGCCGGTGCCATCACCTCGATCATGACCGGTCACGCGTACGAGCAGAGCGCGGAAATTGCCGCCGGGATAGGCGCGTTCCCAGGTTATCGCGACGCCCGTTGTGCGCACGTGGCCGAGCCGCTCAAATCGGACAATGTTGAATCCACGCTCGGCGTCATTCAACTGCACCGTGACGCTGTGGAGAACATCCATCCGAGCGAAGAATTCGGCTATCTCAAGGATGAAGCGCGCAAGACTTGGGAAGGTGCGCTGGCCAAAGGCCGGCGGCATGGTTATCGCAACGCGCAGGTCACTGTGCTCGCGCCGACCGGCACCATCGCGTTTTTGATGGATTGCGACACGACCGGCGTCGAACCTGACATTGCGCTCGTCAAATACAAGCTCCTGGCCGGCGGCGGCATGTTAAAAATCGTTAATCGTGGCGTGCCGGACGCGTTGCGCCGTCTCGGTTACGGCGAGACGGAAATCAAGAACATCATCGCCCACATCGAAAAATTTGACACAATTGAAGGCGTCGAAGAAAATGGCAAAACCGTGTGCAGCGGGCTGAAACCGAAACATCTGGCCGTTTTTGATTGCGCCTTTAAACCTTATCGCGGCAAACGGAGCATTCATTATCTGGCGCACTTGAAGATGATGGCCGCCGCGCAACCGTTCATCAGCGGGGCTATTTCCAAGACTGTCAACATGCCGAAGGAATGCACGGTGGAGGAAATCCGGGACACCTATGTGCAGGCGTGGAAAATGGGCCTCAAATGCGTTGCCATTTATCGTGATGGTTCAAAACGCTCGCAGCCGCTCAACACCAAAAAGACCAATGACGGCGGCGGAAAAATTTCCCCCGCCGAAGTCGCGCCGCTGGAAACTCGCATTAGGGAACTCGAAACCGAAGTGGCCGCCTTGCGCACCGAAGCTGGAAAGCCGTTGCGCCATCGCCTGCCGGAAACACGCCCGGCCGTCACACACAAATTCGACATCGCGGGCCATGAAGGTTACCTCACCGTCGGCTTGTTTGAAAACAAGCAGCCGGGCGAATTGTTCATCACGATGGCCAAGGAAGGTTCGACCATCGGTGGATTGATGGACGCCATCGGCACGCTGACCAGCATGGCATTGCAATACGGCGTGCCGCTCGAAGCGTTGGTGAAGAAATTCGCGCACCAGCGGTTTGAGCCGAGCGGTTTCACGAAAAATCCGGACATCCGCAACGCCTCCTCCATCACCGATTATGTGTTCCGCTGGATGGCGCTGCAATTCATTCCCAGTTACCGTGAAACTCTTCTGTCCGCGCGCAATCAACCGGAACTGGTTATGCCTGGCTTGCTGGAGGAAGAAAAAAAAAAGGTAAACCGCCCGGTGCCTGAACTGGCCATTGCCGAAGACAACGATGTCATCGAAGTGAAGGCCGGCAATGGCAACGGGAACGGCAATGGGCATCGTGCGGCTCCCGGTTACGCGATTAAAAGCTTGAGCGATTCGGTGGCGCATTTCCAGGAAGACGCGCCGACTTGTCCGACCTGCGGGCACGTGGCCGTGCGGAACGGCGCGTGTTACAAGTGCCTGAATTGCGGCGAAAGCCTTGGTTGCTCCTGAGAGAGCGAGCAGTAAAACCGGCCGGGAAATTTGCTTTTTCTCGGGCCTTTTCATTTACCGGCACTTGGTTATTCTGCCGCCATGAGTGAAACGACTTCCTTTATCCGCGAAGACCCGTGGCGCATCTTTCGCATCATGGCCGAGTTTGTGGATTCCTTCCAAACACTTTCACAGGTTGGCCCCGCTGTCACCATTTTTGGTTCCGCGCGGATGCGTCCTAATGACAAGTATTATCACGCTGCCAGCGCCATTGCCAAGGGACTGGCACAACACAATCTCGCCGTCATCACCGGCGGTGGACCAGGAGTCATGGAAGCTGCGAACAAAGGCGCAGCGCAAGGCGGCGGCAAATCCATTGGCCTCAATATCGAATTGCCGCACGAACAAACCGGCAATCGTTTTACCAACCTGCCGCTGCATTTTCATTATTTCTTTGCACGCAAAGTCTGTTTCGCAAAATACAGTCTCGGGTTCGTATTCATGCCGGGAGGGTTCGGCACACTCGATGAATTTTTTGAAATCATCACGCTCGTGCAGACGGAGCGCATCCCGCAATTTCCCCTCATCCTGTTCGGACGCGACCATTGGAGCGGCTTGCTGCGCTGGATGAAAGCGAATTTGCAGGACAAACATGCCTTTATCAGTCCCGGCGACCTTGACCTCGCCAAAGTGACCGACGATCCACAGGAAGCCGTTGACATTATTTTGGACTACGAACGTCGCGTCGGCCATCCGGGCGTCCCACCCAAGGCATTTGCTTAATTGAAAACCATGCGCCCGCTGATTCAGGAAATTGCCACGGCGCACACGCCGGAATCGCTGGTTGAACAACTGCGCGGGCAGTTGGGAATCATTTTGCTGCGCACGACAGCGTTCGATTTACCATCGGCGCGTTACTCATTCGTGGCGGCGGACCCATTTCTCACCTTCCGCTCGTCCGGGTCCCGTTGCGAAATCACCAGACGCCAGACCCCAGACGCCGGACCCCAGACTCAATTCGGCAACCCGTGGCAGGTTTTGGACGCGCTCATGGCGCGGTTTGAACTGCTGGACGAGATTGATCTGCCGTTTCCACTCGGCGGCTGCTTCGGCTATTGGGGTTACGATTTAAAGAATTTTACCGAGCCAAAACTCCCGCGCCACGCCGTCAACGATCTGGAGTTGCCTGATTGCCACGTCGGTTTTTACGACAGCTTAGTTGTTTTTGATCATCATCTCGGCAAAGTTTGCATTGTTTCGACCGGCCTTGATGCCGACGGCTCGCGCAGCGAGAAAAGCGCGAACGAGCGATTGGAATTTTGGGAAAATCGAATACAAAATTCGGAATGTTCACGCAGAGACGCAAAGACGCAAAACGCGGAGTTTATTCACGGCTTTGCGCCTTTGCGTGAGATTTCGTCAAATCTTTCGCGTCAAGAATTCCTATCCAAAGTTCAGTGCGCGCAAAATTACATCCGAGCCGGCGATATCTATCAAGCCAATCTCTCGCAACGGCTTACGGCGCCGTGCGATTTGTCCGGCTGGGAACTCTTTCAAAAGTTAAGCGCAGTTTCGCCTGCTCCATTTTCAGCATTTTTTGACTGCGGCGAATTTCAAATGGCATCGTCATCTCCGGAATTATTTTTGCGCCTGAGCGGTTCGCACATTCAGACCAAACCCATCAAGGGCACGCGCCCGCGCGATGCCGATCCGACTCGCGATGCGCAGCTTGCCTACGAACTCCAGACCAACGCGAAGGAACTCGCTGAACTGGTGATGATTACGGATTTGCTCCGCAACGACCTCGGCAAAGTCTGTGAATTCGGCTCGGTGCAGACGCCGGACTTGGCACGACTCGAACGCTTTGCTCAAGTCCAACATCTGGTCTCAACGGTTGAAGGACGACTGCGGCCTGACGTTACGCATTTTGCCGCCCTGGCCTCGTGTTTTCCCGGTGGCAGCATCACCGGCGCGCCGAAGTTCCGCGCGATGGAAATCATTGACGAACTGGAACCAGTTTCGCGCGGACCGTACTGCGGTTGCCACGGCTATCTGGGGTTCAACCGCGAAAGCCAGTTGAGCATCACCATCCGCACGGCGATTTGCAAAGACGGCTGCGCGCATTTCAACGTCGGCGCGGGCATCGTGGCGGATTCCAATCCTGAAGCGGAATACGAGGAAACGCTGGCCAAGGCTGCTGGTTTTCTGGCGGCACTGCAAATGAAAGGTCCGGTTCCATCCGTGGCTTGCACTCAGGAACGCGAATCCAATTCCTGAAAATCAACGGTAAACAGCGGGTAAATTTTTCGGTAACGCTCCGTTAGATTGTTGCCGAATCGAGACGATGAACATGGCGTATCATTCCCGAAACTCTTAGCGGCCCGATGCCTTCTAATTGGGGTTATTTTTCGCACACCACGACCCCTTGGGGCTTTATTTAGATACTAAAATAAAACTAAAAAAGTGTAAATTAGTACTTGACCAAATACTAATTTTAACTAAATTAGTAGCAAATTAGTAAATGATTTATATGAAAATGATTCCATCGCCACCGCCAGATTCGCTTGTTTGGAAAAATCCTGAGCAATTGATGAAGTTAATGGAATTGGCCAGAAACCCGATCTTCAACCGTAATTATCTTCATTGGGACAAATTGAGATACCATAAAGTGGAAGGATATACCGCTGAAGAAATGTGGTCTGCGGCAAAAATCCAACGAATGGGGACGTTGAAGCCGATTCCCTTGAGAGACACGAAAGGGAACGCATTCAAATTCAGCGTTCCTGAGTTGGTGGCTGAACTTCTTCACGAAATTGATATGGGAGCGGGTGCAACAATTGGTGTTCCTGAACCAATTACAAATCCCCAAACCAAAAAGCAATACCTGATTAGGTCGTTAATGGAAGAAGCAATCACATCAAGCCAATTGGAAGGGGCTGCAACGACTCGTGAAGTAGCCAAAGAAATGATCCGATCAGGCCGTAAGCCAAGGGACATTGGCGAACAAATGATTTTTAACAATTACTTGACCATGCAGCGAATCGCCAAGTTGAAAGACCAACCGCTTTCGCCGCAAATGGTTTTTGATATTCATAAGTTGGTCACAGAAAAAACGCTCACTGATCCCAACGGCGCTGGACGATTCCGCCGTGCTGACGAAATAATGGTTGTTGGTGACGATTTTGGAGAGGTTTTCCATAATCCTCCCCCTTCGGAACAGTTGGAAAAACGCCTTAGTGAAATGTGTGATTTTGCAAATACTAAAACACCTGGATTTTTTATTCATCCGGTGGTGCGGGCAATTATCCTGCATTTCTGGCTAGCCTACGATCATCCTTTTATTGATGGAAATGGCAGAACAGCCAGGGCGATTTTCTATTGGTCAATGCTGCATAATAAATACTGGCTTTTTGAGTTTATTTCCATTTCAGCAATTATCAGAAAAGCACCTGTTAAATATGGCCGTTCATTCCTATACACGGAAACGGATGACAATGATTTAACATATTTTATCGTCGCTCAGGCCAAAGTGATCTCAAAAGCAATCGAGGAATTGCACGCTTATATTGACCGAAAATCCTCAGAAATGAAGGAATTAGAATCTCAAATACGGGCGCTTGATCTGTTTAACCATCGGCAGGTGGAGCTGATTCGCCATGCACTTAAATATCCATACGAGCGCTACACAATCGAAGGTCACAGGGAAAGTCATAATATAGTTTACCAAACGGCGCGAACTGATCTGCTTGACTTGGCGAAAAGGGGTGTCCTTGAAAAAGTAATGCTTGGGAAGAAAATGACGTTTATCACCCCAAAAGATTTGCCCGTAAAACTTCGTAAAATCGGAAAAGAATTGTTCTCAAAAAAATGAACAAAATAGAGACCTGCCATCGCGCAAACGCTGACAGGGCGCAACCAAAGGCCATAGACCTAGAAGGAAAGATTAAAATTGCTCCTTAGGTTCTTCGGCAACAATCTAACGGAGCGTTACCGATTTTTCTGCTCGAAGGACCCCACATTTCAGATAATGTGAAGGCATTAGGAACACATGACCATTTTTCTCAACGGCCGTTTTGTGCCCGAAGCGCAAGCCGTCATTCCGGTTAATGACCGTGGATTCATGTATGGCGACGGTTTGTTTGAAACAGTCCGGGTCGTCAATGGCCGGTTGTTTCGCTTTCCGCAACATTTGGAACGCCTGGCGCGCGGCGCGAATTTCTTGAAAATCAACCTGCCGTTCACCGCCAGGGAATTGGAAGAGTTTGCCGGGCAACTCATTGAAAAGAATCAAATGGCGGAGGCCATCTTGCGCCTGACTCTGACGCGCGGACCGGGTGAGCGCGGATATACGCCGAACGCAAACCGCAACCCGACCGTGGTGATGACGTTGCATGCCGCACCGCCATCGGAAAGTCCGGTTCAGTGGAGTTTGATCACATCGTCGTTCCGGGTGCTGGCCGCCGATCCGCTGTCATCTTTCAAAACCCTGAACAAGCTGACGCACGTCATGGCGCGCGCCGAGGCGGTGGAGAAGGGCGCGGACGAGGCGCTGCTGATCAATACCAACGGGGAAGTGGCGGAGACAGCCAGTGGTAATATTTTCTGGATCTATAACGACAAGATTTGCACCACGCCGACAGGTCGCGGCGTCCTGCCCGGAGTCACCCGCGCCGTGGTTCTGGAAATCTGCCAGACGCTCGGCTTGTTGACGAACAAACGCGTCATCAAACCCGAAGCGTTGCGGAATTCCGAAGGCATTTTCGTCACGCAAAGCGCCTGCGGCATCGTGCCGGTGGCGACGTTTGACGGCGAGCCGGTCGCACCCTCGCCGTTGGTGGATCAAATTTTCAACGCGTATCGCGAGTTGCTGGCCAAAGTTTAAGCGTGAATCAAGATTTGCGATTGGTTTAATAATTTATATTAGCCACAATCAAATCGCCGGGAGGCCCTTGAAAACGGAGGTGTTGGGGGAGTAGTTTGACTCAGGAAACACGAAGCCAGACTGGAAAGGTGTCGCCGGCTTGAAACCGCGGAGGAAGCTATGGTCGAAACGCGAAACCAACGGGTGCGACAGGCCTTATGCGAAACGGAAGGCAAAGGCTTTCTCCGACTTGCATATCCGTCTCGCCAACCAGGAGGTTGTTATGATTGAAACCCACAGCGTTAACCCTTGCCTGTCTTTCGTCAGCAGCCACTTGCAGTCCGCCAACGAGCCCAAGGCACTCATGGAAAATGGTGTGTGCCGGGCGGTGACCCTTTCCCGGCAGACTGGTTGCGGGGCATTTGTGGTCGCTGAAAAACTCGCCCATTACCTGCAGGAACACTCCAAAAGCGGCT
>Ga0335085_10000328_pt1 | contig 140068 bp, 128 predicted proteins | sample Lox_Sample_45_FD_206712 | JGI IMG/M metagenome (GOLD analysis project Ga0335085, IMG submission 206712) | Soil microbial communities from Loxahatchee National Wildlife Refuge, Florida, United States - Lox_Sample_4.5 | ecosystem: Environmental > Terrestrial > Soil > Wetlands | place: USA...
GCACCAGTCAATCGAGCGGTGGAGCGAAAAGTGCAGGATTTACCGGGAGTTGCGACCCGCGTATAATCCGCCTTTTGGGTGTGGACATGCGTCTGGTTCAGAAGGCTCTCACCTTTGATGACGTCCTCCTCGTCCCGGCCCACTCCCGCGTCCTCCCCCGAGAAGTCAGCCTCAAGACCAGGCTGACCAAGAAAATCCACCTCAACATCCCGCTCGTTTCGGCGGCGATGGACACCGTCACCGAGTCGCGTCTCGCCATCGCGATCGCGCAGGAAGGCGGCATCGGCATCATTCACAAGAACCTGCCCGCGAAGAAACAGGCGGCCGAGGTCGCCAAGGTGAAGCGCTACGAATCGGGCGTCCTGCGCGATCCGCTCACGGTTTCCCCTGACATCACGGTGCGCCAGCTGCTCGCGCTCACGCAGCAGCACAAGGTCTCGGGCTTTCCCGTCGTGGAGGCCGGCCGCGTCGTCGGCATGGTGACCAACCGCGACTACCGCTTCGAGACGAATCTCGACGCGCCGGTGCGCTCGATCATGACGCCACGGGAGAGGTTGATATACGTGAAAGAAGGGGCGAGCCCGGAGGAGGCGCGCGCGCTGCTGCACAAGCACCGCCTGGAGCGCGTGCTCGTCGTGCGCGACGGCTTCGAGCTGCGCGGCCTCATTACCGTCAAGGACATCCTGAAATCGAGCGAGCACCCGGACGCCGCGAAGGACCAGCACGGCAAGCTGCGCGTCGGCGCCGCGGTGGGCGTAGGCGAGGGTACCGAGGAGCGCGTCGAGGCACTGGTGGACGCCGGCGTGGACGTCATCGTCGTGGACACCGCCCATGGTCATTCGCAGGGCGTGATCGACCGCCTGCGCTGGGTGAAGAAAAATGCGGCCGGCGCCGAACTCATCGGCGGCAACATAGCCACCGCGGACGGCGCCAGCGCGCTGGTGGACGCGGGGGCTGACGCCGTGAAGGTCGGGATCGGCCCGGGATCGATCTGCACCACGCGCATCGTCGCAGGCGTGGGTATCCCCCAGATCACGGCGATCCAGAACGTCGCGCAGGCGCTGGAAAGGAACGGCGTGCCGCTGATCGCCGACGGCGGCGTGCGCTTCTCGGGCGACGTCGCCAAGGCGATCGCCTCCGGCGCGCACGCCGTCATGCTGGGGAGTCTGTTCGCCGGCACCGAGGAGTCGCCGGGCGAGATCGAGCTCTTCCAGGGACGCTCCTACAAGTCCTACCGCGGCATGGGATCGCTGTCGGCGATGCAGCAGGGCGCCGCGGACCGCTATTTCCAGGATTCCTCGGTGCACGCCGACAAGCTGGTTCCGGAGGGCGTGGAGGGCCGCGTGCCGTACAAGGGCCCGGTGACGCGCGTGATCGAGCAGCTGATGGGCGGAGTGCGCGCGAGCATGGGCTACTGCGGGTGCGAGGACATCGACGCGATGCGCACCCGCACCCAGTTCGTCGAGATCACAGGCGCCGGGCTGCGCGAGTCGCACGTCCACGACGTGCAGATCGTCAAGGAAGCTCCGAACTATCAGGTCGAGTAGGGCGAGTGCACGACAAGATCCTGATTCTCGATTTCGGCGCTCAATACTCGCAGCTCATCGCGCGCCGGGTCCGGGAGGCGAAGGTCTATTGCGAGCTGCATCCGTTCGACGTCAGCGAGGATTTCGTCCGCGGCTTCGCCCCTCGCGGGGTCATCCTCTCCGGCGGCCCGGCTTCCGTGTACGAAGACGCCACGCCCAAGGCGCCGGATTCAGTGTTCAAGCTCGGGGTGCCGGTGCTGGGCATCTGCTACGGCATGCAGACGATGGCGGAGCAGCTCGGCGGCCAGGTCGAGAATTCCAGGGTTCGCGAGTTCGGCTACGCCGAGGTGCGCGCGCGGGGGCACTCGAAGCTCCTCGAGGGAATTCAGGATCGCATCAACGGCGAGAAGCACGGGCTCCTGGACGTATGGATGAGCCACGGCGACAAGGTCACCGCGCTCCCGGCCGGGTTCAAGGTCATCGCGAGCAACGAGTCCACGCCGATCGCTGCGATGGCCGACGAATCGCGCGGATTCTACGGCGTGCAGTTTCATCCCGAGGTGACGCACACGCGCCAGGGGGCCGCGATCCTCGCGCGCTTCGTTCACCGTATCTGCGGCTGCGGGGAAGACTGGAACATGCCGGACTACCTCGCCGAGGCGGTCGAGAAGATCCGGCGAGAAGTGGGGAAGGAGGAAGTGCTGCTCGGCCTTTCAGGCGGGGTCGACTCGGCCGTCGCCGCGGCGCTCATCCACCGCGCGATCGGCGACCAGTTGACCTGTGTGTTCGTCGACACGGGGCTCCTCAGGCTCGACGAAGCGAAGCAGGTGATGGAGACGTTCTCGAAGCACCTCGGCGTCAAGGTCGATCTGGTGGACGCCTCCGAGCGTTTCCTCTCGGGGCTCGCCGGCGTGAGCGACCCGGAAACCAAGCGCAAGATCATCGGGCGCGAGTTCGTCGAGGTGTTCCAGGCCGAGGCGAAGAAGTTCAGGAACGTGAAGTGGCTCGCGCAGGGGACGATCTACCCCGACGTGATCGAGTCGGCGGGCGCGAAGACCAAGAAGGCCCACACCATCAAGTCCCACCACAATGTTGGGGGGCTCCCCGAAACGCTGCACCTGAAGCTCCTCGAGCCACTGCGGGAACTGTTCAAGGACGAGGTGCGGGAGCTGGGCCTCGCGCTCGGTCTGCCGCGCGATCTGGTGCTCCGCCACCCGTTCCCGGGTCCGGGGCTGGGCGTGCGCATCCTCGGGGAGGTGAGGAAGGAATACGCGGATCTGCTCCGGCGCGCCGATGCGATCTTCATCGACGAGCTCCGCGCGGGCGGCTGGTACGACAAAGTCGCCCAGGCGTTTGCCGTGTTCCTTCCCGTCAAGTCCGTGGGCGTGATGGGCGACGGGCGTACCTACGAATACGTTGCTGCTCTGCGCGCGGTGCAGACGACCGATTTCATGACTGCGCAATGGGCGCCGCTGCCGCACGACCTGCTCGCCAAGGTGTCGAACCGCATCACCAACGAGGTGCGGGGCATCAACCGCGTGGTGTACGACATCTCGGGCAAGCCGCCGGCGACGATCGAATGGGAATGAGCGCGGAGATTGATGCGGCGATGATGCGCGAGGCGCTGCAGCTGGCCGCCCTGGCGGCGCTGCGGGACGAGGTGCCCGTAGGCGCCGTCGTGGTCAAGGACGGCGAGATCATCGGCCGCGGCTACAACGCCACGATCGCTTCGCGCGATCCCACCGCGCACGCGGAGATCCGCGCGCTGCGCGAAGCGGCTAATACGGTAGGGAACTACCGGCTCGGCGGCTGCACCTTGTATGTCACGCTCGAGCCCTGCGCGATGTGCGCCGGCGCGATCATGCACGCGCGCATAGCACGGCTTGTATATGGAGCATCCGACCCGAAGACGGGCGCCTGCGGCAGCGTGGTGGACCTCTTCTCGGAGGGGAGGCTCAACCACCACGCAGAGGTCACGGGCGGAGTCCTTGCGGCCGAGGCGGGGAAGCAGCTTTCCGATTTCTTCGCGGCGCGCCGCAAGAGCGATGCCGAGGATTGAGGTCTCGATTCCCGGGCAGAGCCTGAGCCTGCTCTCGGACGACGGCAGAGAGCTGAAGCGGTATTCGGTCTCGACTTCCCGGCACGGCGCTGGCGAGGAGGAGGGCAGCTTCCGCACGCCCCGCGGCGCGCACATCGTGCGCGCGAAGATCGGCGCCGGGCAGCCCCTGAATACGGTGTTCCGCGGTCGCCGCCCCACCGGGGAGATCTGGACGCCCGAGCTCGGCGAGCGCTTTCCCGGGCGCGACTGGATCCTCACGCGGATTCTGTGGCTTTCGGGCTGCGAGATGGGAAAGAACCGTCTCGGCAGAGTAGACACCATGCGGCGGTACATTTACATCCACGGCAGCCCCGATGTCGTGCCGATGGGCATCCCAGGGTCGATCGGCTGCATCAGGATGCGGAACGGCGACATCGTCGAGCTCTTCCAAAGCGTGCCCGCGGGCACAACGGTCAGGATCAGCGCGTAGACCCGGTGAACATCTCGGTCATCGTTCCTGCATTCAACGAGGAGCGCCTGCTTCCCTCGGGGCTCGCCGCTATCCGCGAGGCAAGTGCCGCCTTCGACGCGCGCTACTGGACATCGGAGCTGATTGTCTGCGACAACAATTCGACCGACCGCACCGCGGAGATTGCCCGCGAGGCCGGCGCCACCGTGGTTTTCGAGCCGGTCAACCAGATCGCCCGGGCGAGGAACGCCGGTGCCGCCCGCGCGAGCGGGGACTGGCTGGTGTTCATCGACGCGGACTCCCAGCCGACTCGCGAGCTGTTCGACGAACTGGCCGTCCAGATCGAAGGCGGTCGCTGCCTCGCGGGCGGAAGCACGGTGAGGTTCGAGACCCGGGCCGCCCGGTTCATCGTCGCCATCTGGAACGGGCTCAGCCGGCTCTGCGGCTGGGCGGCGGGCGCGTTCGTGTTCTGCCGGGCCGACGCCTTCCGCCAGGTCGGAGGCTTCAGCGAGGCGCTTTACGCCGGCGAGGAGATCGATCTTTCCCGCAAGCTCAAGCGTCTCGCCCGGAAGACGCGGCGGCGCATTGTGATCCTGCACCGGCATCCGCTTGCGACGAGCGACCGCAAGCTGCGGCTGTACCGCTCCGGCGAAGTCCTCACCTTCATGCTCAAGGCTTCGCTCACCGCCGGCCGCGCGCTTCGCGACCGCGACGCGTGCTTCCCTTGGTACGATGGCCGGAGGTAGCGCTCTGTTACACTTGCGCTCGCGGGCTTCCACTATAGTTCTGCGCATCGTTCCTATTCCGGTATTCACGTGCGATCCCTGATTTCCCTCGCCGCGGTGCTGCTCGCCCTGGCGGGGTGTTACGCGAAAAGCAAAGCTCCCGGCGACGCGCCAACCGGCGTGACGGCCACACCCGGAGACGGCGTCGTCGTCATCTCCTGGGACGTGGTTCCCGATCTGACCTACTGGATCTTCTTTGCGCCCGGCGACTCGGTGGGCGTCGGCGCGCCCGGCTCGTTCGTGATCCGGGGGGCGCTCGACCCGCGCGTCGTCGCGGGACTCGCGAATGGCACGCAGTACGCGTTCATCATGAACGCGACGCACAACGACAGCTCGGCCGGCCCGACCTCGGCTCCCGTCACGGCCACGCCGCAGCTGGCCGGAGGCGCGTGGTCGCCGTCGCCTGGCACGCCCCTCGGCACTCAGAACCTGAATTCGATGGTATTCAGCGGCTCGCGCTTCGTCACCGTCGGCGATGCCGGGACGATCTATGCCGGCGATTTCGACTACACCAGCACCGACCCGCAGGGAGTGTCGGCCTGGATGGCGCCGACGACGCCGCCCGCGCCTCCGTTCTCGGACAACCTGACCTCGATCATATACAACGGAACCTTCATTGCGCTGGGGGCGAATGGCTCGGTCATCTCGAGCGCGGACGGGTTGAACTGGAGTTCCAACGTCGCCGTTCCCGGCGCGGGCATGACCGGCCTGGCGTCGGGCTTCGTGAACGGTGTGACCCAGACCTTCATCGCCGTGGGCGCCGCGGGCCAGATTTTTTTCTCCACCGATCTCGTAAACTGGTTTCCCGCCACATCCAACACCACGAATGACCTGACCGGTGTCTCGCTGGTCAACGGCACCTTCTTCGCGACGGGAACCGGCGGCACGCTTCTGGCCAGCTCGGACGGCCAGAACTGGTTCGTGCACACGACGAACACCACCAGCACGCTGCGCGCCGTCACCTTCGGCCCGAGCCCGCAGAGTCCGCCCAACGGCTCGCTCTATGTCGCCGTCGGCGATAGCGGCACTGTCATCACCACCCCGCAAATCAGCGTTCCGCCCGTACCGGTCGTCTGGACCCCGGTCAGTCCGGCGCCCATCGCTCAGAACCTGAGAAGCATCACCTTGGGGGGAGCGACGAGCACCCGCTTTCTTGCGGTCGGCGAGGGAGGCGGCGTGGTCTACAGCGACGACGGCCTCAGCTGGACCCCGGCTTCCTCCGGATCCAGTCTCGCAAAAGTCATCTTCGCGGGCGGCTTGTACCTCGGGATTGGCGACGCCGGCGCCAGCGCGGTCTCGCGCTAGGCCGGCGCTAGCGCGCCTCGATCACGCGGATCCGGGTATTGCCCACCCAGTCGATGAGCGGCGCGAGCTCGGTCAGGGCCTCGCCGCGCACCAGCGCGATGTGCGTCGCGTCGGCGCGGCCCTGGTTGAAGGTCGGGTCGACCGCGCGCCAGCTGCCGTCGGCCAGGCTCTCGGCCCAGGTGTGGTAGAGAAATCCGCCGAATTCCGGCGCATACACCAGCCCGTTTACGACGCGCGTAGGCACCCCCAGCGCTCGCATCAGGGCTGCGTAGAGGTAGGCGTGGCCCTGGCATTCGGCGCGCTTCGCGTCGAGGACGTCGAGCGCGGAGAAGGTGTCCACGGCTTCCTTCCGGATATTGCCGTCGATCCAGACGAGGACCGCATGGATCTTGTCGGCCGGAGCGGCCTCCGGCGGAGCGATCGAGAGCGCAAGCTTGCGGATCATTGGATCGCGGCTTTGCACCGCGCCCGAAGGCAGCAGGGCGGCCTCCGCCTTTCCGTCGTCCACGGCGGAGCGCGTTGCATCGACCTCGCATACGACGTCGCGACCTGACGGCGCGCAGCGCTGGCGGCCGTCGGACAAGGGCGAGCGGTTCTCGCCGGGATCGAGCAGCGCGAAGCTCAGGTAGCGCGCTTCGCGCGGGTCGGCGAGGGGGAGCGGCGATCTCACCAGGCTCCAGCTCACGAAAACGTCGTCCTTGTTGAGCGCCGCCGTGGTCAGGTAGCTTTTTGCGGCGCGCTCCTCCTCGAGCGCCGAGATCATGACGCCGTTCAGCCCGAGCTCGAAGACCGGCAGCCCACGCTCGTCTATCCAGGTCGTGCTGTGGAGCCCGAGCATGTCGGTCTGGACCTTGAACGCGCGGCCTTCGAACAGGTCGCTCGTCTCGTATGCGAGGATGCGCTGCTCGGCGCGATCGAGGGTTCCCGTCTCGCCGTTGAAGACCAGCCACTGGAAGGCCTTCCCCACGCTCAGCCCCTCGAGCACGGGAAGCAGGCCGAGCGCGCCGGACGGATAGACGCTCTCGGCGGGAGCTTCTTCCTTCTGCTCCGGAGGCCGGCCTCCAGTCGCCACGCTGTAGCGGAGCTTGCCCTCGCGCAGTTCGCCGCTCACGTCCTGCTCTGTGTCGTCGAGCAGATAGTGGTAGGCAAAGCGCACCAGCCGAGCGCCCGCGTCGACGGTATCGACCGAGCGCACCTGCACGCGCTTCTCGTACCCGAGAAAGCGGAACCTGAGGAAGGCCTCTCCGTGCAGCTCGTACAGGCCCTGGCCGACGGGGGACACGCGCGTGTGCGAGAACCCGATCTTCGCGCCATTGAAGACCACCCCGGTCCAGTACTCGGGCTGGGGAAGCGTGGCAAGGGTGTAACGTGGCTCGGAGGGCGGCGCTCCGGCGTCGCGGAAATACTGACCCGCGCAGCCGGACAGCAGGATCAAGAGCCCGGGGAGGAGCGCCCGTAAGGTCCTCGCCGTCATCGCTCGAACAGGGCGCGGATGCTGCTCTCGTCTGGCCGCTCGACCACGCCTTTCTCGGTGAAGAGCGCGCTCACGAGCGCGGCCGGTGTGACGTCGAAGGCGGGATTGGCGACGGCGACGCCTTCTGGCGCCCAGCGCAGGCCCGCGTAGCCCGTCACCTCCGCCGCGCCGCGCTCCTCGATGGGGATCGCAGAACCGTCGGGGACCGACGTGTCTATGGTGGAAAGCGGCGCGGCCACGTAGAAGGGGACGCGGTGGCGCTCCGCCAGGACTGCGAGAGGGTAGGTGCCGATCTTGTTGGCGACGTCGCCGTTGGCCGCGACCCGGTCCGCTCCTACGATCACGAGGTCAACCTTGCCGCGGCTCATGAGGTGGCCGGCGGTGCTGTCGGTGATCAGGGTGACCGGGATCCGCTCCTGCATGAGCTCCCACGCGGTGAGTCGGGCGCCCTGGAGGTAGGGACGCGTCTCGCTGGCGATCACGGATATGCGCTTGCCGGCGTCGCGCGCCGAGCGCACGACGCCGAGCGCCGTTCCGTGACCGGCAGTGGCGAGGGCGCCGGTGTTACAGTGGGTCAGCACCCGCGCGCCGTCGGGCACCAGCGCCGCGCCGGCGCGACCGATGGCGCGGTTGGTCTCGATGTCCGCGTCGAGCAGCGCAAGCGCGGCCGCTGTGAGCCGGTCTGCCGCCGTCCCCGGCTCGCCGTCTTGCTTCAACACGGCGCGCATCTGCTCCAGAGCCCAGAAGAGATTCACCGCGGTCGGGCGGCTCCCGGCAAGCGTCCGGAACGCGGTGTCCATCGCGGCCATGAAGTGCGCGGGCTCGAGACGGCGTTCGCGCTGCGCCTCCAGCGCGATGCCGAACGCGGCGGCGCAGCCGATCGCCGGAGCGCCGCGCACCGCCATGGAGCGGATCGCGACGGCGACATCCGCGGCGCTTGTGCAGCTCAGGTATTCGAAGCGCGCAGGCAACAGACGCTGGTCGATCAGCTCGAGGCGCCCGTCCCGCCAGCGCAGCGTCTCGAGGGTGACTGCTTCAGATGACGCGCTCATTCCCGCCGTCGACCGGCACCTGGGCGCCGGTCGTCTTGGCGAAGAGCGGCCCGCACATCTCGGCCGCGAGCTCGGCGACGTCCCGGCTTCGGACTTCCGTGCGCAGCACGTTGTTCGTCTTGTACGCCTCCACCGTCATGCCGTACTGTCTGGCGCGCTGCGCGAGCACGTCCTCGGTCCACAGCCCGGTGTCGAACACGGCGTTCGGATGCAGGGTATTGATGCGTATGCCGTCGGCGCCCCACTCGAGCGCGGCGATGCGCGCAAGCTGGTTGAGCGCGGCCTTGGACGCGGAGTACGCGGAAGCGCCCGGGCCCGGAGCGGGCACGTTCTTCGAGCCGATGACGACCACGCGCCCGCCGCGTGGGGCGAGCTTGAGCAGCGGGTGGCAGGCGCGCAGGAGCACGAGGTTCGCGTCCAGATTGACCGTCATCGCCCTGCGCCATTCGTCGATGGGCTGATCGGCGATCCTGCGGCTCGCGGGGAAGATGCCGGCGTTCAGCACCAGCATGTCGATGCCGCCAAAGGCGAGCACGGCGCGCTCGAGAGCGCGCCGCAGCGCGGCCTCGTCGGTCAGGTCGCAGCGCACGCCGAGAAAGTCCGGCCGTGCGTGCTGCGTCTCGATCCTGGCGTCGAGGTCGAGACCGACCACGGCGGCCCCGCGGGCGAGGAAAGCCTCCGCGGCGGCCCTGCCGATTCCGGAGGCGGCGCCGGTGACGAGCGCCACCTCGCCGGAGAACGCCGGGGGCTTGCCGCCTTTCTTCAGCTTCGCCTGCTCGAGGTCCCAGTATTCGACGTCGAAGAGGTCGCGAGCGGGGAGGGCCTCGAAGCCGCCGAGCGCCTCGGCGCGCAGAATCACGTCGATGGTATGGTCGTAGATCTCGTCGACGATCGCCGTGTCCTTCGCCGTGCGGCCCGCGGCGGCCAGCCCGAACCCCGGGTCGAGCACGATGCGGGGGGCCGGGTCGAGCATGGTCTTCGGCTCCTTCGCCTTCGGCCCGTGCTCGTCGAAGTAGCGCCTGTATTCGGCGACGTACCTCTCGACGTCCGTTCCGAGCATCGGGGTGCGCTTGGTTCGAATCACGTGGTCGGGCGTAGCCGGACCTCTCTGCGTGATCGTCGCCGCCCTGGGATCCTGGGCGAAGCCGAGCGTGCGTTCGGTCGTCACGGTCCTGAGGATCAGCGGCGACCCGGCCTTGTCCGAGAGCTTGCGCCGCAGGCTCGCCTGGGCATTGGCGTCGACGGTTCCGACTTCAGCGCGGCGGGGCGCTACGGACCACGCTTTTTTCGAGTCGAGATACCTTTCCGCCAGCGTCACCAGTTCGATCATCCGCTCGTAGGACTCCCGCGCGGTTTCGCCGAAGGAGAAGATGCCGTGGTTGAGCAGGACCATGCCCACTGTCCCCGGCGTTCCCTGCCGCTTGAACTCTCTCGTGCAGAACTGCGCGAGGTCGAACCCGGGCATGAGGTAGGGGATCACGACACAGCGCTCGCTGTATATCTCGCGGATGCGCTTCTCGCCGTCCTTGGTGTTGGTCACCGAGAGGACGGCGTCGGCGTGCGTGTGGTCGACGAATTTCTGGGGCATGAGCCCGTGCAGGATGGTCTCGATCGAGGGCGCCGGCGCCGATGCCCTCAGCATGTGGGTCACGAGCTGGTTGACCATCTCGGGGTCGGAGAGCGCCGGCAGCTGCGCGAGGCGCAGCACGTGCGCTAGGCGCACCGGCGAGAAACCCTGGGGCTCGATCGTCTCCAGGTCCCAGCCGCTCCCCTTCACGTAGAGGACGGTTTCTACTTCGCCGAAGAGGTTCTTCTCCTTGATCTTTACCGAGGTGTTGCCGCCGCCGTGAAGCACCAGCGACTTGTCGCGCCCGAGCAGGCGCGAGGTGTAGACGCGCAAACCCAGGTCGCCCTGAAACTGACTGGCTTCGTCGTCCTTCCACAGGCTCTGCATCCGTAGGATTATAAGGGGCTCATGCCTTCGAGGTTCACCGTCCGCATCATGGCCTGGCGCGAGGCGCTGCCGCTCGCGCGACCGGTGCGCGAGAAGGTCTTCGTCGAGGAGCAGAAGGTGCCTCTCGAGCTCGAGTGGGACCAATGGGACGAGCTGAGCGACCACGCGCTCGCATTCGACCGGGAGGGAATCCCAATCGGCACGGCGCGGCTCCTCCCCGACGGAAGGATCGGCCGCATGGCGGTGCTGAAGGAATGGCGGCAGAAGGGGGTGGGCGGCGCCCTGCTCGCCGCTGTCCTCGACCGCGCGCGCAGCCGCAGGATCGAGCGCTCCGTGCTCCATGCCCAGATTCACGCCGCCGGGTTCTACCGGCGCTTCGGTTTCACCGAACGGGGCGGGCAGTTTCTCGAGGCCGGGATTCCGCACGTCGAGATGATCCTCGACCTTTCCCGGAAAGGATCAGGCGGTAGCTGACGGAGCCGCCCATGGCGCCGTCTTCGCGGTAGCTGCGCTCGTGGAACTCGATACGCCCGTCGTTCGAGAAGCACAGCACCGTCGAGCACCGCGTGCCGTATCCGCCCGAGGCGAGGATGCGGATCGCCGAGAGCCGTTCTTCCAGCTCCAGGCTCACGCCCGTGCTGGGAAGATCCGCGCTCGGCGCCCGCTGGGTATCGTCGAGGAACCCGAACGCGGCGCCGGCATCGAAGGGGGCCTTCAGCTGCGCGGCCAGCTCGCTCTTCGCGCGCTCGACCTTGGGCCACGGCGTGTCCAGCAGATGGTTCGACAAGCCGTGGACGCCCGGCCTGACGCGCGACGCCCGGCCGCCTCGGTTGGAGATGAACCACAGCGAATCGCCGTCGCCGACCAACAGGCTAAAGCCGTTGTAGGCGGCCGCTTCCAGCTCGACCTGCTTGGCGTAGTCGGCGGGGCCCGCCTTTCCGGTGAGAAAACCGGACACCAGGGCGCCGCGCGAGGGCGCGCCGCTTCTCTGGTCCGCCGGATTGCGGTAGTTCGTGAGCGCGGCGAATCGCCCCTCCAGCGTGATGCCGAGCCACGTGCCTCCAGCCTCGAGGTCGCGCCCGGCGAGCACGCCGCGGTGATCGTCCCAGAAGCCGGCGGGAGCCGAGGGGCGGGCGAAGTATTCGTCGCGGTTGGCGGCGACGATCAGGCGGGAGGCCGGGTGCGCGCGCCAGGCCAGGGCGATGAGACACATAGCGTCAGAACGTGCGGAAGACTTCCTGCTTGCGCGAGGACCCGGGGGCGAGCAGGGCAGGAAGCCCGTGGCGCGCCACGAGCTCGACCAGCTTCACTTCGAAGGCCGGCCCGTCCGGCACGCCCTCGTAGATTTCCATCCAGGTGGTGTCGTCGTCGCGACGGCGCAGCAGCCGGCCCACGATTCCCGTCGCCGCGGACAGCTCGCGCTGCAGCGCTCCCACCGCGGACCTTGCGCGCTCCGCGTTTCCCGCCGGGACGCGGTAGTAGATGTAATAGCTCGTGGTCACGCGACCGCGTAGGGCAGGGGAAGGAAACGCAGCGCCGGGCCGCCGACCGAGCCGAGGTGGAAGGTCGCGCGCTCGCGGCTCGCCGACTGAACGACGGCGAGAATATCGTAGCCGCCTTCCGGCGAGGCCTCGGCGTTGAGGACGGTTCCGCTGGATTGCCCGTCGAGATCGTCGCTGAAGAGGGGATCTCCCGCGCGCGCCGGCGCGGGCACGTTCGCGAGGAACATGCGGCGCTTCACCTTTCCCAGGTGCTGCGCGCGAGCGACAATTTCCTGCCCCGTGTAGCAGCCCTTCTCGAAGCTCACCCCGCCGAGAAGCTCGAGGTTTGCCATCTGCGGAACGAGCTGGTCCTGCGTGGCGGCGGTGACGAGCGGCAGACCCCGGTGGATGTCCAGCAAGCGCCACAGCGACGCATCGGCGAGCCGTATCCCGCGCAGTGCGTCGGGCGCTTCAGCTGCCGGCAGCGCGTAGAGGAGCCGTCCGTCCTTCAGCCTTGCGGAAGCGCCGGCGAACGTGCGCTCGGCCTCTGCACCCGCTGCGCCGACAAGCACGATCGACTCGCTCTCGTCGGTGACCTTGACCTTGGACCGCAGCACGAATTTCGAGATGTGCTTGTGCACGGAAGCGGCGAGGTCGCGCGACAGGATCATCGCGAAACCGTCCTGCCGGCGCCACAGCAGAAAATTCGCGAGCATCCTGCCCTTGGGGCTGCAGTAGGCGCCGTCGCCGGTCGAGCCCGGTCCGATTTGGCCGACATCGCAGCTGAGCTGTCCCTGCAGGAAGGCCTCTGCATCCGGCCCGGTGAAGCGCAGGATTCCGAGGTGACTCAGAATCGCGATGAAATTCTGCGAGGTCATCTATCGTGTTCCGGTAAGCGTTTATTATACGAGCCTGGTCAAGCGAACCTCGATGCGCTCCCTGCCGAAAATCCTTCTTCTCGCCTTCGGCGCCTCCGTGCTCGGGTTCGGCGGCTGGCTTTTCTGGATGGCCCTTTCGCCGATCGATCTCCCCTCGGCGACTGTGGACTTTTCCATTCGGCCGGGCAGCTCGCTGCGGAGCGCGACGCGCCAGCTCATCGACGCCGGCCTGCCGCTGACGGGGTGGCAGTTCATGCTGCTCGCGCGCATCAACGGCGCGAGCGGACAGGTCAAGGCGGGGAGCTATGAGGTCCACGAAGGAATCACGCCGCTGCTTCTCATGCGCAAGATCGTGCGCGGGGAATACGCTCAGGCCGAGATCGTGTTCCCCGAAGGGTGGACCTTCCGGCAAATGCGTGAGCTGATGCAGGCGCACCAGGACCTGAGGCACGACACGGCAGAGCTGGGTGAGACGGAAATCATGGAGAGGCTGGGAGAGCCCGGCACGATTCCGGAGGGATTGTTCTTTCCCGATACGTATGTTTTCGCCAAGGGGTCGAGCGACCTGGCCGTGCTGGCGCGCGCGCGCCGCGCGATGAAGGCCCAGCTCGACGCCGCATGGGCCAAGCGCGACGCCGGTTTGCCGGTTGTGGACCCCTACGAGGCGCTTATCCTCGCTTCGATTGTGGAAAAGGAAACGGGCCGCCAGAGCGACCGTTCCATGGTGGCGGCGGTGTTCACGAACCGCCTGCGCCTCAAAATGAAGCTCCAGACCGATCCGAGCGTCATCTACGGAATGGGGGGGGAGTTCGACGGCAACCTGCGCAAGCGGGACCTCGTGCGGGACACACCCTTCAACACGTACACGCGCGTCGGGCTGCCGCCGCACCCAATTGCCATGCCCGGGCTGGCGTCCATCGACGCCGTTATGCACCCGGCCAAGAGCGACGCCCTCTACTTTGTTTCGCGCGGCGACGGGACCAGCGAGTTCTCCAAAACGCTCATCGAGCACAACCGCGCGGTCGCGAGGTACCAGATACCGGGCGCGCGCCGACGCGCCAAGCAATGAGCGCCGGCAAGTTCATCACCCTGGAGGGAATCGACGGGGCCGGCAAGAGCACCCACGTCCAGAGAATCGCCGATTTCCTAAGAGCGAAAGGGAGATTCGTCGTGGTGACGCGCGAGCCGGGCGGCACTCCGCTGGGCGAGAAGCTTCGCGCGGTGCTCCTCTCGCAGGCCATGGATATCGAGACCGAGACGCTGCTCATGTTCGCGGCGCGCCGCGAACACATCGTCCGGGTGATTGCGCCGGCGCTCGCCGAGGGCCGCTGGGTGGTTTCCGACCGTTTTACCGACGCCACCTACGCCTACCAGGGCTCGGGCGGAGGCTTGGCCAAGGACCGGATCGCCGTATTGGAGCGGTGGGCCCAGGGGAGCCTCAGTCCTGACCTCACGCTGCTTTTCGACGCGCCTGTCGACGTTGCGCTTGCGCGGCTGCCCAGGGACCGGGTGGATCGCTTCGAGTCGGAGAGCCGGAGCTATTTCGAACGGGTGCGCGCCGGGTACTTGGAGCGCGCCGCGGCGGAGCCTGGTCGGATGCGTATCATCGACTCGAAACTGCCCCTGTCAGAAGTTAAGAAAACTGTTGAAGAAATAGTTTCAAGTATTTGTTGAACCTATATGTTTATATGGCAAAAATCTGCGTGGACCGCCTGGAGCAAGCTGCGCGAGCGGCTTCCTCACGCGGTCCTGCTGCAGGGCGGGGAGGGCTGGGGGGAATTCGAATTCGCTCGGACAGCCGCCCAGTCGTTGCTGTGCGAGAAGCCGAAATCGGAAGCGGGGCCCTGCGGGGAGTGCCAAGCCTGCACCTGGTTCGCTCTGGGGAATCATCCCGATTTCCGGCTCGTCGTCCCCGAGAGCCTAGCGGGGGAACCGGAAGAGGGCGCAGAGCCTGGGAAGAAACGCAGCGACCAGATCCGCATCGAGCAGGTGCGCGACCTGGCGGATTTCCTCTCGGTAGGCACGCATCGGGGAGGCCTGCGGGTGATCCTGATCTACCCGGCCGAGGCCATGAACGCGAATACGCAGAACGCCCTGCTCAAGAGCCTGGAGGAACCGGCCCCGGCGACGGTGTTCCTGCTCGTATCGACGCAGCCTGATCGGCTCCTGCCGACCGTGCGAAGCCGTTGCCGCAAGTTCACGCTACCCATGCCCGACGCGCAGCAGGTGGTCGCCTGGCTGAAGGAAGGGGGCGTCGCGCATCCCGAATCGGCGCTCGCTGCCTCGGGAGGCGCACCGCTTGCCGCGCTCAAGGCGGCCGGCACCGATGCCGACCGGCTCGCGTTCATCGAGGGAATCGGGCGGCCCGGCTTCGACCCCGTTGCGCTCGCCGAGACCGTCCAAGGCGTGCCCTTGTGGGATCTCGTCGGATGGCTGCAGCGCTGGAGCTTCGACTTGCTGCTCGCCCGCGCGACCGGCCGGGTGCGGTACCACCTAAACCAGGAAAAGCGGATCACCGAGATCGCCTTGCGATGCCCGGCTACGGCGATTACGTCCTATCTCCGGCGGCTGGCCCAGGCGCGCTCGCTCGCCCGGCATCCGCTCAACCCGAAGCTGTTCGTCGAAGACTTGCTGCTGCAGTATCAGCGCATGCTGGGGCAACCGTGACGCCCGCGACTTTTCCCGGGCTCGTGGATTCGCATTGCCACTTGGACTTTCCCGAGTTCGAGGGGAAGCTGCCGGAAATACGCGAGGAGATGCGCGCGAACGGCGTCACTCATGCGCTGTGCGTCAGCGTCGAGCTGCCGAAGTTCCCCAAGGTGCTCGCATTGGCCGAGGCTCACGACAACTTCTACGCGAGCGTGGGCGTGCACCCCGATCATGAATCGGAGGCCGTCGCGACGAGACGCCTGGTCGAGCTCGCCCAGCACCCGAGGGTCGTCGCCATCGGAGAGACCGGGCTGGACTATCACCGCCGCTCGGGGGACCTCGAGTGGCAGCGGGAGCGGTTTCGCGCCCATATCCGGGCCGCACGCGAATGCGGCAAGCCCCTGGTCATCCACACCCGCGACGCGGCGGAGGACACGATCCGGATCATGCGGGAGGAGGGCGCGGGCGAAGTAGGGGGCGTCATGCACTGCTTTACCGAGACAGCCGACGTGGCGGTGTCCGCCCTCGCCCTTGGTTTCCATATTTCGTTCTCTGGAATCGTTACGTTCAAGAACGCCGGCGACCTGAGGGAGGTGGCGAAAGCCGTCCCGCTCGATCGCCTCCTAGTGGAGACGGACTCGCCCTACCTCGCTCCGGTGCCCCATCGGGGGAAAACCAACCGGCCAGGCCTGGTGCGGCACGTGGCGGAGGAAGTGGCCCGCCTCCGAGGGATTGGACTGGACGCCGTGGCGGACGCCACGACGCGGAATTTCTTCAGGCTGTTTCTTCGACAAATCTGAGGCGCTGAGAAGAAAAGGGTACGAGAAGGGTTTGTGTTGGCATTTGATTTAACATAATACACATATGCGCCAATTTAGCTCAGCGGGCAAGCCGCTTTCGCAGTTCGGCCGCCAACTCCGGGTCGAGCTTCTGCAGCGTGTCGAGCGCGGCCTTCGCTTCGCCACGATCTCCCATCCGGGCGCTCGCGGCCCCCAACTCGAACCACCCCTGAGCGAACTCGGGCGCGAGCCTCGTCGCTTCTCGGTACGCTGGAATCGCGCGGTCGAGTCGCTGGCTGTCCCGGTAGGCTTCGCCAAGAAAAAAGAAGGTGACGAACGACGTCCGCCCGACGATGCTGGCGCGCTCCAAGGTCCGGACCGCCTGTCCCGGCTGCCCTGCCTTGCGCTGGGACTCCCCAAGCAGATTCCAGGCTCCTATGTCCTCGGGATTGCGCTGGACGACCGGCCCCAGCAAGGCGATCGCCTTCGGGTACTCGCCTTTGCGGAACACGGCGTAGGCAGCGACGACCGTCCCGTCCGAGCCCCCCGGGTCTTGGCGCTGCCGTTCCTGGGCGTAGCGCAGCAACCCGTCCCAGTCCTTCTTCTTGTTGAGCTGGGAGATTAACGCCCGTTCGTCGTAGCTGTCGCCCCGCTCCGAGAGCGCCGAAGCCGGCAGCGAATCGACCGTCGGCGGTTCGTCCGCATCGTCTCTTGTCGGCGGAGGGAAGATGCTGCAGCCCGCGATCGAAAAACAAAGCGCTGCGACAGCGGCGAGCGCCCCGAGGCCGGGGTCAGACTTTGTTTTGATAGACGTAGGCCTGCTGCTTGACGCTCGACTCCCGGTCGCGTTTCTGTTCCTCGGGGTCGAGCTTCCTGTCCCACCACAGCGCCCGGCCTTTTTTCTGCTCCTGGACGATGTGCGGCTTGGCCTGGAGCAGCTCGCGGATCATGCGGGTGAGGTCGGATTCGTAGGGCTTGGCCATGGTTTTATGCGCGAAATTATACGCCCCTTGCCAAGCGGTCAAAGACTGTATATAAATACAGATACGGAGGCATTGCCATGACCGAAGATCTCACGCCCAAACAGCAGAAGATCCTCAACTTCGTCCGCAAGTCGATCGAGAAGACCGGCTTCCCGCCGACGCGGGTCGAGATCTCCAAAGCGTTCAACTACAGCTCGGCCAACGCCGCCGAGGAGCATCTGCGCATGCTGGAGAGGAAGGGCGCGATCGAGCTCACCCCGGGCGCCTCGCGCGGCATCCGTCTCACCGAGAGCCTGGGCCTGCCGCTGGTCGGCCGCGTCGCCGCAGGCAGCCCCATCCTCGCCGAAGAGCACATCGAGCGGCGCTGTCAGGTCGACCCTGCCCTGTTCCAGCCTCGCGCCGACTACCTGCTGAAAGTGCGCGGCATGAGCATGCGCGACGCCGGCATACTCGACGGCGATCTGCTCGCCGTGCACCGCACGCGCGAGGCGCGCACCGGCCAGATCGTGGTGGCGCGCCTGCACGACGATGTCACGGTGAAGCGCCTGCGCCGCCGCGGCGGGGTCGTGGAGCTGCTGCCCGAGAACCCCGAGTTCAAGCCCATCGTCGTCGATGCTCGCGAAGAGGATTTCGTGATCGAGGGGCTGGGCGTCGGCGTGATCCGCAGACCTCTTTGAGCGTGCCGATCTTCCCTCAAGCCGCGATCTGGCGGGCATGTCCCTCTCTTTCTCCGCCCTCCTCGGTCGCCCCGACATCTGGCGCGGCGACAGCCTGAGCCGGGCCGGACGATCTTTCGTCTATAGCGTCGTTCCCAGCGGGTTCCCGGCGCTTGACGCCGCGCTTCCCGGCGGCGGCTGGCCCGCCGGAGTACTGACCGAGATCCTGCCTGCGCACGAAGGGATCGGCGAGTTGCGGCTGCTCGGACCTGCGCTCGCCGGGATATCGCAGCGAGGGTTGCGGCTCGCCTGGATCGCTCCCCCTCACCTGCCCTACGCACCGGCGCTCGCCGCGGCGGGCATCGATGCCGCCAAGCTCCTCGTCGTTCGCACCGCCTCGCACAGGGAAACGCTGTGGGCCGCCGAGCAAGCGCTCGCCGCCAACGCCTGCGGCGCGGTGCTCGCGTGGCCCCGGGAAGCGCAGTACGCCGAGTTCCGGCGCCTGCAGATCGCCGCCGAAGGCGGGCGGGCTCCCGCATTCCTGTTCAGGCTTCCGGAAGCCGCCTCCGAGTCCTCCCCCGCGGCGCTGCGCGTCGCGCTCGGGACTTCGGGAGGCGGGCTCGCCGTGAACGTATTCAAGCGGCGCGGGACTCCCCTCGCCCGTCCCATTTTGCTTCCCGCGATGCCGCCCGCCGTGCGCGGCAAGAGCCATGTGGATCGCCATTCGACTGCCGCAGCTGCCGCTCGAGATTTTCCTGCGCGGCTCGTCCACGCCTGAGCCTTTCGCGCTCGAAGAGCGGCACCGCGTTTTCGCCTGCGACCGCAAGGCCCGCTCGCGCGGCGTTCGCGCCGGCATGGCCGTTTCGGCCGCGCTCGCTCTAGCTCCGAGGCTGCGTCTGGCGCAGCGCGATCCCGCCGCGGAGACCGAGGCGCTGCTCGGGCTGGCCGGGTGGGCGGCACAGTTCAGCCCCGGCGTGGCGCTCGAATTTCCCGACACGGTCCTGCTCGAAGCCGCAGGCAGCCTCAGGCTCTTCGGCGGTCTTTCTCCTCTTCTTGCGCGCCTGCGCCGGGATCTCGGGGACATGGGCTGGAGCGCAGCGCTCGCCGGCGCGCCTACGCCGCGCGCCGCGTTCTGGCTGGCCCTCGCCGGAAGCGGACGATTCGTCGATTCCGCGGCCGAGCTCGAACCGACGCTGGCCCCGCTCTCCGTCGCGGTTCTGCGCTGCGAAGGCGAGACGCTGGAGGCGCTCGCGGCGATCGGCGTGCGCACGCTCGGCGAGCTTCTCGCGCTGCCGCGCGAAGGCCTGGCGCGGCGCTTCGGGCAGCGGCTGCTCGATCAGCTCGACCGCGGGCTCGGCCGGCTTCCCGACCCGCGGAATTTCTTCGCTCCGCCGCCCCGGTTCAGGGCGGCGATCGAGCTTCCCGTCGAAGTCGTCCAGGCCGAGGCGCTGCTGTTCGCGGCCAGGCGCCTGATCGTCCAGCTCGCGGGATTCCTCGCCGCGCGCTCGGGCGGCGCGCAGCGCCTCGTTTTCCGGCTGAGGCACCGTGACCGCCCCGCCACCGAGGTCGCGGTCGGGCTGGTCGCGCCTTCGCGCGACGCCGAGCACTTCACGCTGCTCGCCCGCGAGCGCTTCGCCGGTCTCTCGCTCGCCGGGCCGGTCCGCGAGATCGCCCTCGAAGTCGACGACGTGGCGCCGCTCGCCGGCCACAGCCTGGGGCTGCTGCTCGAGCCGGGCAAACCGCAGGGCGACTGGGAGCGGCTCCTCGAGCGGCTGCGCGCGCGGCTCGGCGCCGAGGCGGTGCGCGGCGTGGCCGCCCGGGCCGAGCATCGCCCGGAGCTCGCCAGCGCGGCGGCCGACCCCGATACCCGGCCCTTGCGGCTGGAATTCGGCGAGCGCCCCCTGTGGCTGCTGCAAAATCCCCGGCCGCTAGAGGAAATCGGCGCGAGACCGCACCACGAAGGGCCGCTCGACCTGCTCGCCGGTCCCGAGCGCATCGAGTCCGGCTGGTGGGATGGAGGCGACGTCGCCCGCGACTACTTCATCGCCCGCACGCAGCACGAGGCGCTGGTGTGGATCTACCGGGAGCGCGGCGGAGGCGGCTGGTACCTGCACGGATTGTTCGCCTGAGCCGTGTACTCGCCGCTCCCCGCGTACGCCGAGCTGCACTGCCTCAGCAACTTCACCTTCCTCCGCGGCGCATCGCATCCGGAAGAGCTGGTGCAGCATGCCGCTGCGCTCGGCTACAGGGCGCTCGCGCTGACCGACGAATGCTCCCTCGCCGGCGCGGCGCGGGCGCATGCGGCGGCGAAAGGCATCGGCTTGCCGCTCGTCATCGGTTCCGAGATGCAGCTGAGAGACGGGCCGAAGCTGGTTCTTCTGGCGACCGGCCGCGAAGGCTACGGCCAACTCTCGGCGCTCGTTACCCGCGGGCGGATCGGGAGCAGGAAAGGCAGCTATTCGCTCGGGAAGAAGGATCTCGATAGCGGCCTGCCGGGGTGCCTCGTACTCCTGATTCCGGACGGGAAGCACGACATAGAGCACGCCCGGTTCGTCGCGGAGCGCTTCGCAAACCGCGCCTGGATCGCGGCGGAGCTCCTGTGCGGTCCCGACGACCGGACGCGCCTCGGCGAGCTGCGGGATCTGGGCAGGCGCTCGGGGCTTCCGCTCGTCGCCTCGGGTGACGTGCACATGCACCTGCGCTCGCGCCGCGCGCTGCAGGACACGCTGACCGCAATCCGCTTGCGCACGCCCGTGCGCTCCTGCGGCCATGCGCTCCACCCCAATGCCGAGCGCCACCTGCGGCTGCGCATGCGCCTCGCGCAGCTCTACCCGCCCAGGCTCCTTTCGGAAACCGTGGCGATCGCCGAGCGGTGCCGTTTCTCGCTCGACGAGCTGCGCTACGAATATCCGGAGGAGCTGGTCCCGGCGGGCGAGACGCCCGCGAGCTGGCTGCGCAAGCTTACCGAGGCCGGGCTGCAGCAGCGCTTTCCCGGAGGCGCCTCCCGGAAAATCCGGGACCTGGTCGAGCGCGAGCTCGCTCTGATCGCCGAGCTGCGCTATGAGCCCTTCTTCCTCACCGTCCACGACATCGTCGCCTTCGCGCGTCGCAAGGGCATCCTGTGCCAGGGCCGCGGCTCGGCGGCCAACTCCGCGGTCTGCTACGCCCTGGGCATCACCGAGGTCAACCCGGCGAAGCAGGAGCTGCTGTTCGAGCGCTTCATCTCGAGGGAGCGTAACGAGCCTCCGGACATCGACGTCGACTTCGAGCATCAGCGACGCGAGGAGGTCATCCAGTACATCTACGAAAAATACGGGCGCGAGCGCGCGGCGCTCGCGGCGACGCTGATCACCTACCGGCCCAAGAGCGCGCTGCGCGACGTCGGCAAGGCGCTCGGCCTCGATCCCCGTCAGGTCGGCGGCATCGCCAAGTCGATCGCGTGGTGGGACGACCGCAGGGACCTCGCCGCGCGCCTGCGGGAGGCCGGCTTCGATCCGGCGAACCCGGTGATGCGGCGCCTGATGACGCTCGCGCACGCCCTCCTCGGCTTTCCGCGCCACCTGTCGCAGCACGTCGGCGGCTTCGTCATCTCGCGCGGGCTTCTCGCGGAGCTGGTGCCGATCGAGAACGCTGCCATGCCCGAGCGCAGCGTCATCCAGTGGGACAAGGACGACCTGGAAAACCTGGGGCTCCTGAAAGTCGACGTGCTCGCGCTCGGGATGCTCTCGGCCATCCGGCGCGCGCTCGACTTCGTCAATGCTCAACGCGAGAGCAAGATCACAATGGACACGCTGCTCCTCGAGGAGGACCCCGCAGTCTACGAGATGATCCGGCACGCCGACACGATCGGCGTGTTCCAGATCGAGTCGCGCGCGCAGATGTCGATGCTGCCGCGCCTCGGTCCCCGGCATTTCTATGACCTCGTGATCGAGATCGCGATCGTGCGCCCCGGTCCCATCCAGGGCGACATGGTGCACCCTTACCTGCGGCGGCGCGACAAGAAAGAACCGGTCGACTATCCGAACGGGGCCGTGGAGAAGGTCCTCGAGCGCACGCTCGGCGTGCCGATCTTCCAGGAGCAGGTGATGCAGCTCGCGGTGGTGGCGGCGGGCTTCACCCCCGGCGAAGCCGACCAGCTGCGCCGCGCAATGGCCGCGTGGAAGCGCAAGGGAGGCCTGGAGCCTTTCCAGAAGAAGCTCGTCGACGGCATGCGCAGGAACGGCATTCCCGCGGAGTTCGCCGACCGCATCTACCGCCAGATCCTCGGCTTCGGCGAGTACGGCTTTCCGGAATCTCACTCGGTGAGCTTCGCCCTGCTCGCCTACGTTTCCGCGTGGCTCAAGCGTCACGAGCCGGCGGCCTTCCTCGCCGCGCTCCTGAACAGCCAGCCGATGGGCTTCTACACGCCCTCGCAGCTGGTGCAGGACGCGCGCCGCCACGGCGTCGCGGTGCGGCCGGCGGACGTCATGGCAAGCGAATGGGAATGCAAGCTGGAGCACGAGGCGGTCCGTCTCGGATTCCTGATGATCCGGGGTTTCCCGGAAGCCGCGGCGATGCGCGTCGTCGCGGCCCGCCGAGAGCAGGCCTTCGATTCGGTCGACGACCTCGCGCACCGCGCCCGGCTCGACCGGCGCGAGCTGAAATGCCTCGCGGCTGCCGGCGCGCTGGCGCCGCTTGCGGGACACCGGCGCAACGCGCACTGGTCGGTCGCGGGCATCGCCACCGGCGCCCACGTGCTCGCCGGCGCGCCGGTCGCGGAAAAGCAGCCCGTTCTTCCGCCACCCGGCGAAGCCGAGAGCCTCCTCGCCGACTACGCCAGCACAGGACTCACGCTCGGACGCCATCCGCTCGCGCTGCTGCGGCAACGCCTTGCACGCATGCGCTTCGCCACCGCCGAAGAGCTGAAGCGGCTGCCGGGCGGCGCTCCCGCGCGCGCGGCCGGCATCGTCACCGGCCGCCAGCGCCCAGGGACCGCCTCGGGAACGGTGTTCGTCACGCTCGAGGACGAGACCGGATACGTCAACGTCATCGTCTGGCCGCGCCTGGTCGAGGTCCAGCGGCGCGAGCTGCTCAGCTCGAAGCTGATGGGGGTAGAGGGAACGCTGGAGCGCGAAGGCGAGGTGATTCACCTCGTCGCGAAGCGGCTAGTCGACCACAGCGACCTGATCGGGTCGCTGCACGTCGAGTCACGCGATTTTCACTGAACCCGCGAGGCGCCGTACATGTAGTCGCGCGTGAGCGGGAGGGGATTCACGCCTCCGCCCTCCCTGCGCGCGAGCACCTGGTAGATGTTCATCCACTCGTTCGCGAAGCCGTGGGCGCACCCGGCGAGATAGACCTGCCAGATGCGGTAGCGCTTGTCGCCAGCGGCGGCGATTGCACGCTCGCGGTTCTGCTCCAGGCGCTGCGCCCACTCCAGGCAGGTGCGCGCGTAGTGGCGCCGCAGCGACTCGATGTCGACCGACTCGAGGCCGGCATTCGCCATCTCGTGCAGCACGAGCGATATGTGCGGGAGCTCGCCTTGCGGGAACACGTAGCGGTCGATGAACTCGCCGGCGCCCATGCCGACCCAGCGGCTGTCGGGATCGCTCGCCGTGATGCCGTGGTTCAGGACCACGCCGTCGTCGGCGAGCAGCGAGCGGATCTTGGCGAAGTATCCCCTGAGATGCTTCAGGCCGACGTGCTCGAACATGCCGACGCTCGCGATCTTGTCGTAGACGCCTTCGCCCGGTATGTCGCGGTAGTCCTGTAGCCGGACCTCGCAGCGGCCCTCAAGGCCCTCCTCGCGGATGCGCTTCGCGGCGAACTCGAACTGGTTGCGGCTCAGCGTCACCCCCGTGGCGCGCGCGCCGTACTTCTTGGCCGCGTGCAGGATCAGCGCGCCCCAGCCGCAGCCGATGTCGAGAAACCGCTCGCCAGGCTTCAGCATGAGCTTGCCGAGGATGTGGTCGAGCTTCTGTTCCTGCGCCAGGTCCAGCGAGTCCGATTCGCTGCGGAAATAGGCGCAGGAGTAGACCAGGTTGCGGTCCAGCCAAAGCGAATAGAAGTCGTTCGAGACGTCGTAGTGGTATTGGATGGCGTCCCGGTCTCCGCGCTTGCTGTGGCGCCACACGCGGCGCAGGCCGCGGCGTCCGCGCGAAGCCGCGCCGCGAGCGAGGCTCTCGGCCGCCCGGAACACGTCGAGGATCGGGCCTTCGACGCGCAGATAGCCTTCGACGTAGGCCGAACCCAGCTTCATCAGGTCGGGCGAGACCAGAAAGCGCAGCGCCGAGGGGCTGGTCACCCCGATCTTTACGGTGGGGTCGCTCGCGAAATCGAAGGTGCGCCCGTTCCACAGCTCCAGGCGCAGCGGAATCGACACGGACTGCTTGAGCTTGGCGACCAGACGCTCGACTCGGCGTTCGATGAACATGTGATTTTTCACGGACCGGCGAATATCATAGCATCGTGGTCATAGCATCGTGGGCCTGGGGCCCGTTCGCCGGAGGGTTTCATGAGCCGTTTCGCTTCCCTGATCATTGCCGCCGTCCTTTCTCTCCCCGCCTGGGCCCAGTACCCCGCGCGGCCGATCCGGCTGATCGTGCCGATTCCTCCGGGGGGTGCGCCGGACATCTCCGCCCGGGTGGTGGGACAGCGGCTGTCCGAAATGCTGGGACAGCCGGTGGTCGTTGAGAACCGGCCCGGATCCAACGGCAATATCGCGATGGATATCGTCGCGAAATCCCCCGCCGACGGGTACACGCTCGGGCTGCTCGCCGACAGCATGATCACCATCAACCCGCACCTGTATAAGAAGATGCTGATCGACCCGCTCAAGGATCTCGCGCCCGTCGCCTCGGTCGTGTCGAACCAGTGGGTGCTGTCGGTCAACCCGTCGGTCCCCGTGAAGGACTTCAAGGAGTTCATCGAGTACGCCCGCAAGGCCCGGCCGCCCCTCGCCTACGCGTCGGGGGGCAACGGCAGCATTCACCAGCTTGCGATGGAGATGCTCAAGCAGCGCGCGGGGATCAACCTCACGCACGTCCCCTACAAAGGCGGCGCGCCTGCGACGACCGCCACGGTTTCGGGCGAGGTCGCGGCGATGTTTTCCGGCACCTCGAGCGCCGGCCAGATCAAGGCCGGTCGCCTGCGGGCGCTCGCGGTGACGGGACGCGAGCGCTCCAAGGTGTTTCCCGACCTGCCCACGATCGCCGAGTTCTATCCGGGATACGAGGTGACGATCTGGCTGGGCCTGTTTACGGCCGCAGGAACGCCCGAGGCCGTTGTCGCCCAGCTTCACGGCGAGGTCAACAAGGCGCTCGCCGAGCCCGAGGTGAAACGCAAACTCAACACGGCCGGAGGGCTCGAGCCCTACGTCAGCACCTCGTCGGAATTCGCCGACCTGATTCGGCGCGACTACGACAAGTACGGGAAAATTGTCAAGGACGTCGGGGTAAGGGTCGATTAGGGGAAATGGGTGCCAACATCGCGAGGACTGATATAGAATCGGTCTAATTTTCTTGTGAGGAGGGAAGAGTGAATCGTACGATCGGTACCGGAACGATATTGCTGGCCTCGCTGCTGTGCGCCGCCCAGGCGCCGGCGCAAACCATCAAGGTGGGCTCGGTGTTGACCTTGTCCGGCCCCAACGCCACGCTCGGCGAGAACATGGACCGGGCGATCAAGCTCTACATGAAGCTGCACCAGGACAAGCTGCCGCCCGGGGTGAAGGTCGAGGTGATCACCCGCGACGACGGTGGCCCCAATCCCGACAAGGCGAAGCAGCTCTCCCAGGAGCTGATCGTGCGGGACAAGGTGCAGTTCCTCACGGGCATGACCTGGACGCCCAACGCGATGTCTTCTGCACCGCTTTCGACCGAGGCGAAGGTGCCCATGGTGATCATGAACGCCGGCACGTCGGTCATCACCACCATGTCCCCGTACATCGTGCGCACGTCGTTCACGCTGTGGCAGTCGAGCCTCCCCATGGGCACCTGGGCGGCCAAGCATTTCAAGACGGCGTACATAGCCGTGAGCGACTTCGGTCCAGGCCACGACGCGCAGGCTGCCTTCACGAAGGGCTTCACCGACGGCGGCGGCAAGATCGTGGGCGAGGTGCGCATTCCGCTCGCGAACCCCGATTTCATTCCCTTCATGCAGCGCGCCAAGGACGCGAAGCCCGACTGCATCTTCGGCTTCGTCCCCGCCGGGAAGCAGGCGACCGCGATCATGAAGGCCTACGGCGAGCTTGGCCTGGACAAGGCCGGCGTGAAGTTCGTCGGGCCCGGCGACATCACCACGGACGAGGAGCTGCCCAACATGGGCGACGTGCCTTTGGGCGTGCTCACGGTGTTCCACTACTCGGCCGCGGCCGACAGGCCGGCGAACAAGGCCTTCATCGCGGCGTGGAAGAAGGAGTACGGCGAGAACTCGACCCCGAGTTTCATGTCGGTGGGCGCCTGGGATGGCATGGACGCGATCTACTACGCGATCCGCGAGCAGAACGGCAAGGTCGATCCGGACAGGACGATGGAGCTGCTCAGGAACTACAAGAACGCGAGCAGCCCGCGCGGGCCGATTTCGATCGACCCGGAGACGCGCGACATCATCCAGAACGAGTACCTGCGCGAAGTGCGCAAGGTCGGCGGCAAGCTCGAGAACGTCGAGCTCGAGACGGTGCAGAGCGCGGTCAAGGATCCCTGGAAGGTCATCAACAACAAGAAGTAAGCCGGAAACGGGTCCCCCCGCGCCACGCCCGACGTGCCGCGGGGGTTTGTTTGTCCGCACCTGACAAAAGCTGAGGGAGGGCTCACGCAGTGCAGGCAGTGCTCGCATCCGTGGTGAGCGTGGCGTTTCACGGCACAGCGCTCGGCATGATCCTCTACGTGATCTCGGTGGGCCTCTCGGTGACGATGGGCCTGATGGGTTTCGCCAATCTCGCTCACGGCGTGTTCGCCATGGCGGGCGGATACATCCTGACAACCGCCATCTCGCGCTTCGGAGTGCCCTTCCCTCTGGCGCTTGCGCTTGCCTTCCTCCTCGTCGGGGCGGCGAGCGTCGTCCTCGAGCGCCTCCTGTACTCGAGGCTCTACACGGCGAGCGACCTGGAGCAGGTGCTGTTTACGATAGGCCTGATCTTCATCGCGGTCGCGGTCGCGCGCTTCATCTACGGGACCCTGCAGCAGCCGGTGGTGCTGCCCGAGTACCTCAAGGGGCAGTTCTCGCTCCTCGGCCGCGACTTTCCGACCTACCGCGTGTTCATCATCGCTTTCAGCGCGGTGATGGTGGGGCTGCTTTGGTTCGGGGTCGAGCGCACGCGCTGGGGAGCCATGGTGCGCGCGGCGGTCGACAACCGGGCGATGGCGCAGTCGGTCGGGATCGACACCAAGCGCCTGTTCACCCTGACGTTCGCCCTGGGCAGTGGACTGGCGGGGCTCGGCGGGGGCCTGGGCGCGGAGATCATCGCGATCCAGCCGACGTATCCCTTCGAGAATCTCGTCTACTTCCTCGTTGTGGTCGCCGTCGGCGGACTGGGCAGCTTGCGCGGGCCGTTCGTCGCCGCGCTGCTGATCGGGGTCGCCGACACCGCCTGCAAATACTGGCTGCCCCAGTTCGGCGCCTTCCCCATCTACGTGGCCACCATCGCCATCCTGCTGTGGCGGCCGGCGGGACTGTTCGGGCGGCACGCATGAGCACGCACGCCGGAGGCTACAGCGCCGATCCACGCATCCGGCGCGTGGAATGGCTGCCGTGGATCGTCGCGCTCGCGGGCTTCTTCCTGCTGCCGGAATACCTGTCGCTCGGCGCGCGCATCCTGATCTACGTTCTGTATGCGCTTTCGCTCGATCTCATCGTCGGATACGCCGGAATCATCACGCTCGGGCACAGCGCCTACTTCGGCCTGGGGGCCTACGTCGCCGGGATCCTGGCGGCAAAGGCCGGCATCGCGGACCCCATGGCGCAGCTTGCGGCGTCCGCTGCAGCAGGTGCGCTGCTGGGATTGGTCACCGGCGCGATCATTCTCCGGACCCGGGCGCTGACGCTGCTCATGCTCACGCTCGCGATCACCTCGGTGCTCCTGGAGATCGCGAACAAGGCCTCGTCGCTCACCGGCGGCGCCGACGGCCTCTCAGGAGTCGTCGTCGCGCCCATTCTCGGCCTGTTCAAGTTCGACATCTTCGGCAAGACCGCCTACCTCTACTGCCTGGTGGTGCTGCTCGTCGGATGGTGGCTGATCAGGAAGCTGATCTATTCGCCCTTCGGCACCTCGCTTACCGGAGTGCGCGAGAACAGCCTGCGCATGCATGCGATCGGCGCGCCGGTCTACTGGCGCCTGGTGCTCGTGTATACGCTCTCTGCGACGATTGCGGGAATCGCGGGAGGGCTGATCACGCAGACCAACCAGTTTGTCGGCCTGAACGTGCTCTCCTTCGAGTCGGCCGGCGAGCTGCTCGTGATGTTGATCCTCGGAGGCGTCGGGCGGATCTACGGCGCATTCGTCGGACCCGTTGTGTACCTCGTCGCGCAGGACCTTCTCGCAAAGCAGTTTCCCGAGTACTGGTACCTGGGCATCGGAACGATGCTGGTGCTCGTGGTGCTGTTCGCCCGCGGGGGAATCCTCGGCATCGTCGACTCCCTGATCGCGAAGCTGCGGAGGAAAGCGTGAGCGTGGCTCTCGAGACCCGCGGCCTGTGCAAGAGCTTCGGCGCGCTCACCGTGGCCGAGCAGATCAATTTCCGACTCGAGTCCGGCGCGCGCCACGCTCTCATCGGGCCGAACGGCGCGGGAAAGACGACCTTCGTCAACATGCTCACGGGAGTGCTGTCCCCCTCGTCGGGGCGCATCCTGCTCGCCGGCGAGGACATCACCGAGCTCGGTCCGGCCAAGCGGGTAAAGCGCGGCCTGGGCCGGACGTTCCAGATCAACGCCCTGTTCCGGCGCCTGTCCGTGCTCGACAACGTCGCGCTCGCGGTCGCCGAGCGCCTAGGCGTGGCTTCCCGCAAGCTGCGCGCCGCCAGCGCCCACCCCGAGGTGCGCAACGAGGGCATGGATCTGCTTTCCACCCTGGGCCTCGCGGAGGACGCGAGCCAGCGGATCCTCGACCTGCCCTACGGAAAGCAGCGCCTGGTCGAGATCGCGATCGCGCTGGGCCTCAGGCCCAAGGTCCTGCTGCTCGACGAGCCCGCCGCCGGCGTTCCTTCGCTCGAGTCGCACCGTATCCTCCAGGTTCTCGACAAGCTGCCGCGTGACATCGCGATCCTCATCATCGAGCACGACATGGATCTGGTGTTCCGCTTCGCGCAGCGCATCACGGTGCTGGTTCAGGGCGAAGTGCTCGTCGAGGGCACGCCCGAGGAGATCGGGCGGGACAAGCGCGTCCACCAGGTCTACCTCGGGGAGCAGCGCCATGCCTGAGGCCCTGTCGCTCAAGGACGTGCGCGCCGGCTACGGCGAGACCGTCGTGATCGAGGACATCGGGTTTTCGCTGCCCGAGCGGGGCTCGCTGTGCGTGCTGGGCCGCAACGGGGTCGGCAAGACCAGCCTGCTCGCGACCATCATGGGCCATACGACGTTCCACTCCGGGAGCATCGAGTATCGCGGCGGGCGTATCGAGAGGCTCACGGTCTACGCGCGAAACCGCCTGGGCGTGGGCTACGTTCCGCAGACCCGTGACATCTTTCCCTCGCTGACGGTGGAGGAGAACCTCACCGTCGCCGCGCGGCCCGGCCGCTGGACGCTCGAGCGCGTGCACGATCTCTTTCCCAGGCTGGGGGAACGCGGCAGGCACTGGGGCAACCAGATCTCAGGCGGCGAGCAGCAGATGCTCGCGATCGGCCGGGCGCTCATGGGGAATCCGTCCGTTCTCCTCATGGACGAGCCGCTCGAGGGGCTCGCCCCGATCATCGTGGAGGTGCTGCTGCAGGCGCTGCAGCGCCTGATCCGCGAGGATTCGCTCGCCGTGATCCTGGTCGAGCAGCACGCCAAGCTCGCGCTCGAGACGACCCAGGCCGCCCTCGTCCTCAACCGGGGCCGCATCGCCTACAGCGGACCGAGCGCAGACCTTCTCGCCGATCCGCAGCGGCTCACCAGTCTTGTGGTAGCTTGAGGCATGGCGCCATGCTTGCCCGGCTGTTCGCCTTCCTACTCGCCGCGATGACCTACATGAACTCTTCCGACGCACAGGACAGGAACGCCGCCGCACGCGCGCGGATGGTCGAGGAGATCTCGGCGATGGCGCGCGAGACCGGTGGCGAGACGGGGCGCCCGAAATTCGGCGACGCGGTCATGGCCGCGATGGGAAAGGTGCCGCGCCACCGCTTCGTACCTCCCTCGGAGGAAGACTTCGCGTACGACAACCGTCCTCTTCCGATCGGCGAAGGCCAAACGATCTCGCAGCCCTACATCGTCGCGCTGATGACCGACCTGCTCGACCCGAAGCCCACCGACCGCGTGCTCGAGGTGGGTACCGGCTCGGGTTACCAGGCAGCGGTGCTCGCGGAGTTGGTCGCCAGGGTATACACCATCGAGATCGTCGAGCCGCTCGGCAAACGCGCGGCGAAGGTTCTCGCTGAACTGGGCTACCGCAACGTCGAAGCACGCGTCGGCGACGGCTACAGCGGCTGGCCTGCGGCGGCGCCATTCGACGCCATCATCGTCACTGCGGCACCGCCCGAAGTCCCGCAACCTCTGATCGACCAGCTCAGGGCCGGCGGCCGCATGGTCATCCCGGTGGGCGGATCATTCATGTCGCAGGAACTGTTGCTCGTGCACAAGGAGCCCGACGGCAAGACCACGACTCGGCGGGCCCTGCCGGTGAGGTTCGTCCCGCTGACGCGGGAGCGAGGCAACGTGGCAAAATAGAGGCCATGAGAGACTACTGGCTGAGCAAGCTTTTCTTCGACCTTCAGAGCTCCCCTCCCCTGGGAGCCGAATACCGCACCGACCGTAAGAAGATCCTCGACCGCTACCCGCTCAAGCCCGAGGTGCGCAAGGCGGTCGAGCGCGACGACGTGGCGTTCCTCGCGGCGCGCGTCAATCCCTATCTGCTGCGCTTCTACTTCGTCGTGACCGGCATGCCGGAAAACGAGTTCCTGAAGAAAGTCCGCAACGCGGGAGCCGAAACGGCCGCGAGGTCCAGCCATGGCTGAGCTCGTCGGCGTCTACGCGGCTAGCCACGCGCCGCTCATCGTCCGCGGGTGGACGGACGTGAGCGTTCCCAACCAGGAGAGCCTGACGCGCTCGATGACCGAGTTGGGACGCCGCATGAAGGCCGCCAAGCCCGACGTGATCGTCGAGATCGCTCCCGACCACTGGGTGAACTTCTTCATCAACAACCTGCCCAGCATCTGCGTCGGCATGGGAGAGGAGCACGATGGGCCGGCCGAGCCGTGGATGAAGGATTGCCCGTACAAGAAGATCAAGGGCCATCCCAGGCTCGCGCAGCATATCGTCGAGACTGCGCTCGAGCGCGACTTCGAGCCGTCGGTGTCGCACCACCTGACGCTCGACCACGGTTTCTGCATCCCGCTGTGGCGCGGGGGCCTCGATCCCCTGCCCCCCATCGTGCCGATCATCTTCAACGATCTCGAGCCGCCGTACCCGACGGTGCGGCGCTGCCTGCAATGGGGCGCAATGCTCGCCGAGGCCGTGCGCAGCTACCCGGAGGACATCCGGATCGCGCTGCTCGCGACCGGCGGCCTCTCCCACTCGATCGGCGAGCCCACCATGGGAGAAATCGACGAGCCCTTCGACCGCGAGTGCATCCGGCATTTCGAGGGCGGGGACGAGCGGCGCCTCGTCGACTTCCTGAACGAGCGCCTGCCCACCATAGGTAACGGCGCCGCGGAGATCCGCAACTGGGTCGCTGCCCACGGCGCGGCGGGCAAGCGCGGCTTCGAGCTGATCGGATACTGCAACTGCCCCGAGGTGTACGTGGGCTGCGGCTTCGCATCGTGGAACCTGGGCGCCCGCGCCTGAGCGGAAACCGCTTGCTTCAGACCACGATCGCCGGTAGCCTGCCCAAGCCCGCCTGGCTCGCCGAGCCGAAGAAGCTCTGGGCGCCCTGGCTGCTGGAAGGCGCGCTGCTCGATGAGGGCAAGCGCGACGCGATGCGCCTGGTCCTTTCCGACCAGGAGGCCGCCGGCATCGACATCGTCACCGACGGCGAGCAGACGCGCCGGCACTTCGTCACCACCTTCATCGAGTCCCTCGACGGGGTCGACTTCGAGCACAAGCGCACCGTCCGCATCCGCAACCGCTACGACGCCGACGTTCCGGTCGTTGTCGGCAAGGTGGCGCGCAAGCGGCCGGTGTACGTCGAGGATATCCGCTTCCTGCGCTCGCTCACGCGCCACCGCATCAAGGCGACCCTGCCCGGCCCCATGACGATGGTCGACACGCTGTACGACGATCACTACCGGAGCCGCGAGAAGTTGGCGCGCGAATTCGCCGCCATCCTGAACCAGGAAGCGCGCGAGCTCGAACGCGCCGGCGCCGACGTCATCCAGTTCGACGAGCCCGCCTTCAACGTGTACATGGACGAAGTGAGGGACTGGGGCATCGCCGCGCTCGAGGCCGCAGCCGCGGGGCTGAAGTGCAAGACGGCGGTGCACATCTGCTACGGCTACGGCATCAAGGCCAACAACGACTGGAAGAAGACCCTGGGCTCGGAGTGGCGGCAATACGAGTCGACCTTCCCGCTGCTCGCGAGATCGAAGATCGACCAGGTTTCGCTCGAGTGCGCCAGTTCGCACGTCCCGCTCGACCTCCTGGGGCTTCTAAAGGGCAAGGATGTGATGGTCGGGGCGATCGACGTCGCGAGCGACTCGGTCGAGAGCGCGGAGCAGGTCGCGGCGACCATCCGCGCCGCGATGAAGTTCGTCCCCGCGGAGAAGCTTTATCCCTGCACGAACTGCGGCATGGTTCCCCTGGCGCGCGACGTCGCGGCCGGGAAGCTCAGGGCGCTCGCGGCGGGAGCGGCCGTGGTCCGCAAGGAACTCTCGGCATAAGGTCCCGGTGCGCCGCCTCGTCGCCCTGCTTCTCCTTCTCGCCGGCGCAGCGCTGGCGCAGGCGGCTACCCCGCCCAGGCTCGTTGTCGTGATCGTCGTCGACGGCCTGCCGCAGGAACAGGTCATCAAGTACCGTGACCAGTACGGGCCGGGCGGCTTCAACCTCCTGCTTCAGAGAGGCGCATGGTTTGGCAACGCGCACCAGGCCCACGCCGTGACGCTGACCGCGCCGGGCCACACGGCCGTCCTGACCGGCGCCTACCCCTACCAGAGCGGCATCATCGCCAACGAGTGGACGGACCCCAGGACGCTCGAGGAGACCTACTGCACCGGGGATACGGCGCATACCTACATCGGCGAGGAAACCAAGAAGCTAGACGGCACCTCGCCGGCGAACCTGCGCGTCTCCACGGTGGGCGACGAGCTGCGCTACGCGAACGGCGGGCAGTCCCGCGTCATCGCGGTATCGGGCAAGGACAGAGGCGCGATCCTGCTTGCGGGCAAGACCGGCACAGCCTACATGTACATGGAGAAGAGCGGCCGCTTCGCGAGCAGCACCTACTACATGAAGGAGCACCCGCGCTGGTGGGAAACCTTCTACGCGGGCCGCCCGCAGGATCGCTGGGTCGGAAAGCCCTGGACGCTCGTGCTCCCCGAATCCGCCTACGCGCGCTCGATCGCCGACGGCCAGCCGTGGTTTCCGAACTATCGCGGGATGGGGAACCACCTCCCCCTCGCGCTCCCGGCCAAGGCGGACGCGGTCTACTACGGCAGGCTCATGAGAACACCCTACGGCGACGTGGCGACGCTCGATTTCGCCCGCGCGGCAATCGAGGGCGAGCACCTCGGCGGCGGCACGGCTCCCGACCTGCTCGGCGTCAGCCTCTCCACGCACGACTACGTCAACCACGGCTTCGGCCCGGAGAGCCGGGAGTCGCACGACCACGTGCTGCACCTGGATCGCGCGCTCGCCTCGTTCTTCGACTATCTCGCCAAGCGCTTCGGTCCGGACGGCGCGCTGATCGTGCTCACGGCGGACCACGGCTTCCTCAACGTCCCGGAGTACGCGCTGTCGAAGGGCTATCCGGGCGTGCGCATCGACTCGAAGGGGCTGCTCGCCGACCTCAACGAGAACCTCGCCGCGCGCTTTGGACCCGGCACCTGGGCGCGGGCCGTCTCCTACCCCACCGTCATCCTCGATCGAAAGCTGATCGACGAGAAGAGGATTGCGCCCGCGGAGATCGAGTGGGCGGCGGCGCACGCGGTTTCCGAGTACCCGGGCATCGCCGCTGTATACACGCGCACTCAGCTCGAAGGCGGCGCGCTCACCGGGCGGCTGGGGACCCTGGTCCAGCGTTCATGGAACAGGCAGCTGAGCGGAGATCTCTACCTCGTGCAGCGCCCCTACGCGATGTTCGGCAGCAACGCCGCCACGCACGGCAGCCCCTATCCCTACGACACCAACGTCCCGCTGATGCTCTACGGCGCGCCGTGGATCCGGCCGGGGGCCTTCGGGTCCTACGCCGAGGTGGTCGACCTCGCCCCGACCCTCGCCTTCCTGCTCGGCACGCGTCCGCCTTCGGCGAGCGAAGGACGGGTGCTCACGGAAATCCTCGCGCCCGCGAGAAGCGCGCAACCGGCGAAGAAGGGCTAACCTCTCCCCTTCGCCGCGTGGATGGCGTGCCACACGCGGTCCGGCGTGTACGGGAAATCCAGGGTGTCGATCCCCAGATGGCGCAGCGCGTCGACGACGGCGTTCGCCACCGCGGGCACCGCACCCGTTGTCCCGGCTTCTCCCGCGCCCTTCACCCCGAGAGGATTGCCGGGCGACGGTATGGAGCGGTCGTACAGGCGGATGTCCGGCATGCCGTCGGCGCGCGGCATCTCGTAATCCATGAAGGTGCCGGTGAGCAGCTGGCCGCTGGCCTTGTCGTAGATCGCGTGCTCGCCCATCGCCTGCCCTATTCCTTGCGCGATGCCGCCGTGCAATTGTCCATCTAGGAGAATGGGGTTGATGACCCTGCCGCAGTCGTCGACCGCCGTGTAGCGCAGGATGCGGACGACGCCGGTCTCCGGGTCGACCTCCACTTCCGCGACGTGCGCGCCCGTCGGGAAGGAGCGCGGCAGCGGAATCTCGCCGCTCGAGTCGAGCTGTCCCGGGTGCTTCCTCGCGAGATCCTCGATGCCGACCGAGATGTCGGTCCCCTTCACGCGGAACCGGCCCTGCCTGAATTCCAGGTCGGTCGGGGCGACTTCCAGGTCCTTTGCGGCGAGCGCCGTGCCCTTCTTCACCACCTCGCGCGCCGCCACGAGCAGCGAGCCGCCGTGCGCCATCATCGAGCGCGAGCCTATCGTCCCTTCGCCCACGAGCATCGGCCCGTCGGGATCGCTGGCGCGCAGCGTGATCTTCTCGGGATCCATGCCGAGCGCCTCGCCCACCACCTCGGGGTAGACGGTCTCGTGTCCCTGGCCCGAGGGCCCCGCCATCGAGTACAGCAGCGCGTTGCCGGACTCGCCGAACTTGATCATCGCCTCTTCCTTGGGGGCGGCGCCGGCGCCCGCGGGCTCGACGAACACCGCACAGCCGATGCCGCGGAGCATCCCGCGCTTCCTCGCTTCGGCGCGGCGCGCTTCGAACGTTTTCCATTCGCCCTTCGCAAGCGCGTCCTCGAGCAGGCCTGGCGGGTCGCCGCTGTCGTAGACCGAATGGGGGTGAGGCGTCTGGTAGGGAAACGCTTCCTTCGGGATGAGGTTGCGCCGGCGCAGCTCGACGCGGTCGATCTTCATCTCGCGCGCCGCCTCCTCGACGAGGCGCTCCGCGAGATAGCACACGTTGGGACGCCCCGCGCCGCGGTAAGCCGTGGTCGGCGTGGTGTTGGTCAACGCGAGGCGGTGCCGGCCGTACATCACGGGGATGCGGTACAGATTCACGGCGTGCAGGCCCGGCGGGAGGGTATTGATGAGCGCGCCCGGAGAAGACAGGTAAGCGCCCATGTTCACGAACCAATTGATGCGGATCGCCAGGAAGTTCCCCTGCGCGTCGAGGGCGAGCTCCCCGACCAGCCTGGCCGCGCGGCCGTGATAGTCCGACACGAAAGTCTCGGAGCGCGTCGACGTCCACTTCACCGGCCGCCCCAGCTCCTTCGCGGCGAGCATTGCCACGCAATACTCGCTGTAAGCGTCCGAGCGGATGCCGAATCCCCCGCCCACGTCCTGGGCGTGGACCATGATCTTCTCCGCGGGGATCCCAGTGATACCGCTCGCGCTTCCGCGCATCAGCGTCAGCCCCTGCGAGCTCGTGTAGAGATCGTAGCGGTCGGTCTTCGGATCGTAGGCCGCAAGGCAGGCCTTGGGCTCCATCGGGTTGCCGACCATGCGCTGACTGTCGAGCTCGACGCGGGTCACGTGCGCCGCGCGCGCGAAGGCCGCGGCCGTCTTCGCCTCGTCGCCATACTCGTAGTCGAAGCACAGGTTGCCGGGAATGTCCGGGTAGAGCTGCTCGGCTCCGGCCGAGAGCGCGGCCTGCGCGTCCACGACGACCGGAAGATCGCGGTAGTCGACCTCGATCCTCTCGGCCGCGTCCTGCGCGGCGGCTGCGGAATCCGCCACCACCAGCGCGACTTCCTGTCCGACGAAGCGCACGCGCCCGTTCGCGAGTCCGTCGCGGTGCGGCACCTTGATGCCGGCGCCGCCGCGGCCGGGATAGCGAGCGATGTTGGGCGTGGACTTGAAGCCCGCTTTCGCCGTGTCCGCGCCGGTGAACACCGCCACCACGCCGGGGGATTTCGCCGCCTCGCGCGTGTCGATCGACGCGATCTCGGCATGGGCGCGATCCGAGCGCAGGAAGGAGGCGTACAGCTGGCCGGGGAGATTCCAGTCGGAGGTGTATTTCCCCTGTCCTGTGACCAGCCTCGGATCCTCGCGCCGGCCCTTGAATACCGCAGTCATCTGCGTACCCCCGGAAGATGCAAATCGAAACGCTCGGGGGCTACCCGGCTATCGAACGTTTGGAGACGGATGCGGAATTCTACGCCGCTTTGACCGAGGACGAGGGCGAGCGCAGGCTGCCCGGCGTGCACATGACGACGCGGTTCCGCCCGGCGGACTTCGCCTTGTAGAGGGCGATGTCCGCGGCGCGCAGGACGGCCTGCACGCTGTCCCCGTAGGCAGGGAAGCTCGCCAGCCCTATCGAGACGGTGAGCTTGAGCGTCCCGTCGCCCGCGAGAATGCTCGCCTGCTCTATCGTCCTGCGCACCGCTTCGGCGCGCGAGCGCAGCGCCGTCTTCCCCGTCCCCGGAAGAATGATGACGAACTCCTCCCCGCCGGCCCGGCAAGCAATATCCTCTTCGCGCACGCACGACGCGAGCTCCTCGGCGACTCCGCGCAGCGCGCTGTCGCCGGTCTCGTGTCCCAGGGTGTCGTTCACCCTCTTGAAGTGATCCACGTCGATGGCCATGACCCCGACCGGCGCGCCGACGCGGCGCGCGCGCAGGACCTCGCGGTGCAGGCTCTCCTCGAGCTGGCGCCGGTTGTACAGCCCGGTGAGCGGGTCCCGCATCGCCTGCAGGTTCAGGTCGAGCTGGCACATGGCCTGCCGCGCGAGGATGCGCAGCGTGTCGAGCTGCCTTGCGTCGAGCTGGCGGGGCACGAAGTCGGCCACGCACAGCGTGCCGAGAGCGTGGTCCTGCGGAGTGACCAGGGGCGCTCCCGCGTAGAAGCGTATGCGCGGCGAGCCGGCGACCAGCGGATGGGCGGCAAAGCGCAGATCCTCGAAGGCGTCGGGCACGATGAAGACGTCGCGCTGGCGGATCGCGTGCCCGCAGAAGAAATCGGGGTATGGGACCTCGCGGATGTCCATGCCGTGGGCCGACTTGAAGAACAGCCTGCTCGTGTCGACCAGGCTCACCAGCGACAGCGGCGTCTCGCAGATCTTGGCCGCGAGGCAGGTCAGGTCATCGAAACGCGCTTCCCGCCCGGTGTCAAGCACGCAGTAGCCGCGGAGCGCGGAAAGCCGCGCGCTCTCCTCGGCCCCGGAGGACTGGCGCCGCGCGACCGCGCTCCCTGATTGCTCAGCGGCCATTTTCGTATTCGCTATCGGACGACGGGGAGCGACAATCTACACCGGGTGCGAAGCGAGTACAAGGCTGAAGAAGTTGTTCCTGAAGCAAGTCCGATAAGGCATTGCGATTGAAAGTACTTTAGCGGCGGCTTATCTCGCCGAGCCCCACACTTCGGTCGCGACCTCGACGACGCGCTCGAGCTTGCGGCGCTGCACATCCTCCGAGACCGGATTTCCGCGGAACGTGCTCGCGAAGCCGCATTGCGGGCTGACGCAGAGGTTCTCGATCGGCACGTATTTTGCCGCGGCGTCGATGCGCCGCTTGAGCGCGTCCTTCGACTCCAGCTCCGGCACCTTGGTGCTGACGAGGCCAAGCACCACGCGCTTCGACGAGCCCCTTGGCAGGAAGCGCAGCGGCTCGAAACCGCCGGAACGCTCGTCGTCGTACTCGAGGAAATAGGCGTCGGCGTTCACCCGGGTCAGCAGCACCTCGGCGACGGGCTCGTAGCCTCCGCGCGCCGCCCACTGCCCCACCGAATTGCCGCGGCAAACGTGGATCCCGACGGTCATCCCCGCGGGGCGGCCGGCGATCGCCGCGTTGATCAGGTCGGCGAACCGGCCGGGCAGGCGGGCGAGGTCGTAGCCGTCGCGCCGGTAGGTCTCGGCGAGCTTGGGATCGCACAGGAAGGCGAAATTGGTGTCGTCGAGCTGCACGTAGCGGCAGCCGGCCTCGCCAAGCTGGCGCAGCTCTTCCCGGTAGACCTTCGCGATGTCGGTGTGCAGCTCCTCGAGGTCCGGGTACGCGTCGACGCTGACGGCCGCGCGTCCTCCGCGAAGGAGCATGGTCGGCGACGGCATCGTCTGCTTCGGAGTGCGCGCGGTGTTCGCCTTCACGAAGAGGAAGTTTTCCACCTCGATCGGTCGCGCGTGGCGCAGCTTGCCGGTGATCGCGAAGGCGCGCGGCGCGAAGGGCTTGCCGCTCTCCTCCTTCTTGCGGTCGAAGCCGCTCACCGTGTCCTTCACGTCGAGCCGCCCGGCCGCCTTCGCTCCGTCGAGCTTCTCGATGAAGTCGGCGTGGAACGAGGTACGCCGGTACTCGCCGTCGGTGATCGCGTGCAGGCCCACCGACTCCTGCATGCGGATGACGTCGCGGATACAGCGGTCCTGCAGCTCGCGCAGCGCCGCCGGCCCGTACTGTCCCTGCAGCGACTTCTCGTGCGCCTCGCGCAGCTCGGGCGCGCGCAGCAGGCTGCCGACCTGGTCGGCGCGGAACGGGCCCACGGCTAGCTCCAGCTCGCGAACCCCAGGCCGATTCCGGTCCCGGCGGGCGTGCGGTAGGACGGCGTATAGGAAATCCACTTCAGATCGAGGTGGGTCGCGGCGCTCGCGACAACGATCCAGTTGCGGATCTCGGAGCTCCCGGCTTTCAGGCGCCTGGGATCGAGTCCGGCGAGGAAGTCGAGGTCCTTCTTCTTCAGTGCCGCGATCACCGAGTGGTCCAGGTCCTCCTCGACGACGAAATGGCTGAGGCCTCCCGAGGCGAGCACGCCGATGCGCAGATCCTCGGGATAGGCCTCGATCAGCTCGCGCAGCGCCTTTCCGAAGCGCACGCAGCGCTTCGGCAGCGGAGGATTGGGCGGATTGTAGGTGTTCAGGAAGATCGGAACGACGGGGAGCATGCGCGCGCCGTCGCCCTTGAGGTACCACCGGTGGACGAAGGAATAGGCGTGGCCCTCGCTCTGCGCGTCGCCGAGCCCTGCGACCGCGGCGATGTCGAACTCGCGCTCGATCAGGCCTTCGATCAGCCTGAGCGCGAGCGCCTTGTGGCAGGGATAGTCGGCGTCCGCGTCGTCCTCGTAGCGACGCATCTGCGCGCGGTTGTACCACTCCTCGGGCCAGCTGAAGCGCTTCGCGTTCGCGCGCGCGGCGTTGCGGATGCTCTCGCCGTAGTAGATCCCGATCGAGGGCATGTGCTGGTCCTGGAACAGCTCGTGCTGGTCGTCGCCGACGATCACCAGCGCGTCCAGGCGCGCATCCGCGATCTCCCGGCGCATGCGCTTCATCGCCTCGTGCACTTCGTGGTAGCGCGCGGTGACGGCGTCGTCGGAGACCAGCTCGGCGATGTTCGCAGGCGCCCGCGCGAGCACGTCCTGGTAGGAGCGGGGCCTTCCCTCGCCGTCGTAATACTTCATGCGCAGGTCGCTCTGCCGGAAGCCGCGCAGCCAGTCCTGCAGCTCGGCCGCGAGCATCACGCTGTGGGAGGATCCGAAGGCGGCGGCGAGCCTGGCCATGTCAGTCGGGCTTCGCGCCCGAAACCTTGACGACGCGGGTCCAGCGCTCGCGCTCGCGCGACGCCCACGCGGCGAACTCCTCGGGCATGCCGCTCTTGGGCACCAGTCCGAAGGACTTCATCTTGGCCTTGGTCGCGGGACGCTCGATGAGCTCGTTCAGCTTCGCGTTGAGCATCGCAACGATGTCCTTCGGTATGCCCGCGGGCGCGACGATGCCCGTCCCCGAGGTCGAGGTCACCGCCGGGTAGCCGCTCTCTGCGAGCGTCGGGACGTCAGGCAGATCGGCGTTGCGCTCGGCGCCCGTGATGGCGATCGCGCGGACCTCGCCCGTCTTCACCCTGGGGCTGAACAGGTCGAACAGGACGTCGGCCTGCCCGGCGATCACCGCGGTCAGCGCGGGCCCTCCGCCCGAATACGGAACGTTGAGCGCGTCGATCCCGGTCTCCATCTTGAACAATTCGTACGTGAGATGCGGCAGGGTGCCGACCCCGGCGGTGGCGAAATTCAGCTTGCCCGGATGCGCCTTTGCCCAGGCGACCAGCTCCTGCACCGAGCGGTAAGGCACCCTGGGATTGGCGACCAGGAGCTGCGGCGAGTTGGACACGAACCCGACCGGCGAGAACGCCTTCGCAGGATCGTAGGGCATGTTCGCGCCCTGGAGCGCGGGATTCACCGCTAGCACGCTCGTATTGGCGTAGAGCAGCGTGTAGCCGTCGGGGGCCGAGCGCGCCACGTACTCGCCCGCCAACAGGCCGCCCGCGCCTACGCGGTTCTCGACCACGAAGCGCTGGCCAACGAGGCTCGACAGGCCGTCGGCGATGAGCCGGGCGGGAACGTCGGTGGGCCCGCCCGCGGGCGCCGGTACGATGAGCCGGACCGGCTTCTGCGGATAGGGCTGCGCCACAGCCTGTACCGCGGCGAGTGCGAGCGCCGCAAGGATGAGCCTGCCGATCAAAGCGCCGCCACCGTCTGCACCTCGAGGAGATACTGCTCGCCCACCAGGCGGTCGATGATGAGGAGCGTGTTGGGCGGATAGGCGCCATCCGGAAAGAACTTGCCGAATTCGCGGGCGCGGAACGCCCGCAGCTTGGGCACGTCCTGGGAATGGACGAGGTAGGTGGTGAACTGCACGACGTTCTTCCACCCTCCCCCGACCGCCTTGAGCGCTGCCTCGACGTTCGCATAGACCTGCCGGCACTGGGCGTCGAAATCGTCCGCCCCGACGAGGTTGCCCGCCTTGTCGGTGGCGAGCTGTCCCGCTATGAAGACAAGCTCGCCGCCCTTCACGCGGGCGATCTGCGAATACTGGCCGAGGGGCTTGCCCATCGTCTCGGGATTGATCATCTTGATGTCCGCGCTCATCGCCGTCCCCCGGTATCGCTCGCGCTGCATATGATAGCCTGTCGACCCATGAAATTCTCCCTCGCCGCCATTGCGTCGGCGGTCGTGTGCGCCGCGGCGCTCGCCCAGGAGTATCCGTCGAGGCCCGTGCGCATCGTCGTCCCCTACGCGGCCGGCGGCAACGCCGACATCCTGGGGCGCACGCTCGCGCAGAAGCTGGGCGACGCGCTCAGGCAGCCATTCGTCGTGGAGAACCGCGCCGGCGCGAACGGCGGCATTGGCACCGATTTCGTCGCCAAGTCGGTGCCCGACGGCTACACGCTGCTCATCACCGCGAGCGGCCCGCTGACGGTGAACCCGACCCTCTACAAGGGCGTGCCCTACGATCCGGTCAAGGACTTCGCGCCGATCTCGGAATGCGCCGTGTACCAGTACGTGCTGGTGGCGCTGGCGTCCTCCCCGTGGAAGAGCATCGCCGACATCGTCGCCGCCGCGCGCGCGAAGCCTGGCGCAATATCGTACGGATCGACCGGCGTGGGCGGCGGCAACCACCTTTCCGGGGAGCTGTTCGCGCTCGCGACCGGCACGCAGCTCACCCACGTCCCGTACAAGGGCAGCGCCCCGGCGCTCTCGGATCTCCTCGGCGGCCAGCTCTCTATGATGTTCGATACCGTCATCACATCCGTCCCGCACATACGCGCCGGAAAGCTGCGCGCTTTCGCGGTGTCGAGCGCGAAGCGCGCCTCCAGCCTGCCCGAGGTCCCGACCATGCAGGAAGCGGGCATCAAGGGCTTCGACATCTCGCAGTGGCAGGGGCTGCTTGCGCCCGCCGGGACGCCGAGGAGCGTCGTCGACCGGCTCAACGCCGAGACGATCCGCGCCATGCATGCCGCGGACGTGCACGAGCGCATCGCGGTCCAGGGCGGCAACGACATCGTCACCGGAACGCCCGAGGAGCTCGCCGCCCTGATCCGGAGCGACCTGCAGGCGTACGCGAAGCTGATCAGGGACGCAAAGATCCCCGCTCAATGAGGATCCTCGTTCTGCCCGGCGACGGCATCGGGCCGGAGATCACGGCGGCGACCCTCGCGGTGCTCGAGCGCGCGAATGGGCTGTACAAGCTGGGCCTGGAGTGGCAGCACGAGGAGATCGGCCTTGCTTCGCTCAAGAACGAGGGCACGACGCTTCCTCCGCGCGTGCTCGATGCGGCGCGCGCCGCGGCCGGAGTCATCCTCGGGCCGCTCGCGACCTACGACTATCCGGCGCGCGACAGAGGCGGCGTCAACCCTTCGGCGCAGCTGCGCACCAAGCTCGACCTCTACGCCAACATCCGCCCTGCCAAGTCGCGCCTGGGCGTCGGGCTCACCGGAAAGCCCGTCGACCTCGTGATCTACCGGGAGAACACCGAGGGGTTCTACGCCGACCGCAACCTGCACGAAGGAGTGGGCGAGTTCATGCCGACACCGGACATGGCGATGTCGTTGCGCCGCGTGACGGCCGCGTGCTCCGAGCGCATCGCCCGGCGCGCCTTCGAGGCCGCGGCACGCCGCCGCGGCAAGGTCACGGCCGTGCACAAGGCCAATGTCTTCCGGGTGTCCGACGGCCTGTGGCTGCGCGAGGTGCGCAAGGTGGCGAAGCAATTCCCGAAGGTCCAGCTCGAGGAAGTCATCGTCGACGCCATGGCGGCGCTGCTGCTTCGAGACCCGATGCGCTTCGACGTCATCGTCGCCGAGAACATGTACGGGGACATCCTCTCGGACGAGGCCTCCGAGCTCTCCGGCGGGCTCGGCCTGGGCGGCTCGATCAACGCCGGCGACACCTGGTGCCTCGCCCAGGCGCAGCACGGCTCTGCGCCCGACATCGCGGGCCAGGACCGCGCCAACCCCAGCTCCCTCATCCTCTCGGCGGCGATGCTGCTCGAATGGATCGCCGCCCGGAACGGGGTCCAAGCCCTCGCGGCCGCCGCCGGCAAGATCGACGCGGCGGTCGACGCGGCCCTGAAGGATCCGGCGACGCGCACTGCGGATCTCGGCGGGGCGCTCGGGACGAAGGAATTTGCAAAAGCGGTCGCGGCAGGACTATCGTAGTCGACGTTCCCTCCCTCCCGAAGGAGCAGACCATGAGACGGCTCGTTCCTCTGATCGCCGCCGCAGCGCTTTCCGCCTGCGGGGCGGATGTCGCAAGCAGCGCGGCCACGGCGGCGGCGCTGAAGAAGCAGGAGCTCGAGCAGGGCAAGAAGACCATGGACCAAGCGCAGCAGAAGATCAACCAGGCGATGGATCAGCTGCAGCAGTCCCAGCAGAATCGCGAGAACGCTTCCGACAAGTAGGCCTCAGGTCCGCGCCGGCACCGGCGCGTCTTCCACGGAGGGCTCGGGCTGAGGCTCGATGTCGTCGCGCGGCCTCTCCTCGGGCGGCTCGGTTTCGGTCTCCTTCGCGACGACGTCATGCGCGAGGAACCCACCCGACTGGTGACGCCACAGCCTCGCGTAGTGGCCGCCGAGGCGCAGCAGCTTCTCGTGGCTTCCCTCCTCGACGATGCGCCCCGCGTCGAGCACGATCAGGCGGTCCATGCGCGCGATCGTCGACAGGCGGTGGGCGATGGCGATCACGGTCTTGCCTTCCATGAGGCCGAGGAGCTGCTCCTGGATGGCGAGCTCGACCTCGCTGTCGAGCGCCGAAGTGGCCTCGTCCAGGATCAGGATGGGCGCGTCCTTCAGCACCACGCGCGCGATGGCGACGCGCTGGCGCTGGCCGCCCGAGAGCTTCACGCCGCGCTCGCCGACGTGGGCCTCGTAGCCCTCGCGCCCCTTCCAGTCCTTGAGGCCGGCGATGAAGTCGTGCGCCTGCGCCTTGCGCGCCGCGGCGCGCAGCTGCTCGTCGCTCGCCTCGGGCCGGCCGTAGCGGATGTTCGCGGCGATGGAGCGGTGCAGCAGCGAGGTGTCCTGCGTCACCATCCCGATGGCGGCGCGCAGGCTCTCCTGCGTCACCTCGCGGATGTCCTGCCCGTCGATCCGGATGCTGCCGTGCTCGAGGTCGTAGAAGCGCAGCAGCAGGTTCACCAGCGTCGACTTGCCCGAGCCCGAACGCCCCACCAGGCCGACGCGCTCGCCGGGGCGGATGGTGAAGTCGAGACGGTCGAGCACGGGCTCCCCGCCCGTCCGGCCATAGTCGAAGCTCACGTGCTCGAAGCCTATCTCGCCGCGGCTCACCTCGAGCTTGCGCGCTCCGGGGCGGTCGACGCCGGTCAGGGGGACGGCTATGGTCTGCATGCCTTCCTGCACCACGCCGATGTTCTCGAAGATGCTCGTCACCTCCCAGCTCACCCAGCCGGCCACGTTGGCGATCTGCCAGGCGAGCGGCAGTGCCGTGGCGACCACGCCCGCGCTCACGGCCCCCTGCCCCCACAGGACGATGCCGATCGCCGCGGTGCCGACGAGCAGCACGGCGTTCATGCACGAGAGCGCGAAGATGAACTGCGAGATCAGCCGCATATGGGCGCCGATCGCTCCCTGGTGCTCGTCGATCACCTCGCGCACGTAGGCGTCCTCGTCGGCAAGCCTGGCGAAGAGCTTCACGGTGAGGATGTTGGTGTAGCTGTCGACGACCCGCGCCATGACGTGCGAGCGCACTTCCGAGCTCGCGCGGGCCAAGTCGCGCATGCGCGGCACGAAATACCGCAGGAACACGAGGTACCCGAGGAACCATGCGAGCGTCGGCACCCCGAGCCGCCAGTCCGAGATCGCCATGAGCACGAAGGCGCTCACGCCGTAGACGACGATGTACCAGATCCCGCGGATGCTCGACATGACGCTCTCGCGCAGCGCGTTCGCGGTCTGCATCACGCGGTTCGCGATGCGGCCGGCGAAGTCGCCCTGGAAGAAGGGCCAGCTCTGGCGGACGACGTGCCAGTGGCTTTGCCAGCGAATGAGGCTGGTCGCGCCCGGGATGATCGCGTTCTGGCGCAGCGCGACGTCGCAAAGGATCACCAGAGGGCGCACGAGCAGCACCAGCCCGACCATGCCGGCGAGCAAGGGCCACTGCAGGGCGAGCTCCGCCTTCCGGTCCGCCGCCCCCATGAGGGACACAAGCTTTCCGATGAACACCGGGATCGCGGTGTCGATCAGCGCGACGGCGAGGCTGGTGACGAACATCAGGCCGTACCAGAGCTTCGTCTGGCGCACGAAGTGCCAGTAGAACGCGAGCAGGCCCGCCGGAGGCTCGCCGGGACCGGGGCTCGCGGTGCCGCGGATGCGCGATTGAAGATAGGTGAACATGGCTATACTCAACATTCCGCGGACCGGTACGGTTGTCATTCTAGCGCCGGGAATATGGCGCTTGCGCGCGATGTTCTCCCCGGGGTCGTTTTCCAAGTCACAGGAGGAACGAAATGAAGCCAATGGTCGGCATTGCCCTCGCGGCCTCGGCGGTGCTCGCGGCGAGCGCCTGCGAGATGTTCAAGCCGGAGAACAGGATGACTTTCTTCGTGACCAGCACGGGCTCGGGCAAGGGCGCCGACCTCGGCGGCCTCGCCGGCGCGGACCGGCACTGCCAGGCGCTCGCCGAGTCGGTGGGTGCGGGCGGCAAGACCTGGCACGCGTACCTGAGCGCGGCGGGCGTGAACGCGCGCGACCGCATCGGCAGCGGGCCGTGGCAGAACGCCAGGGGCGTGGTCGTCGCGACCAGCGTCGACAACCTGCACGGCGCCAACAACATCAACAAGCAGACCGCGCTCAACGAGAAGGGCGAGGCCGTCAACGGGCGCGGCGACAAACCCAATATGCACGACATGCTCACCGGTTCGACGCCCGACGGCCGCGCGATCACGGGCGGCGGCGATTCGACCTGCAGCAACTGGACGACGAGCGGCGCCGGCGCGGCCATGCTCGGCCACCACGATCGCCTCGGCCTGCGCGACGACGAGGCTTCCCGGTCGTGGAACTCCTCGCACCTGTCGCGTCCGTCGAAGGACGGGGCGCCCGGCTGCAGCCAGGTCGCGCTGCAGGGCACCGGCGGAAACGGGCTGTTCTACTGCTTCGCGGTCCTCGGCGGCGGCAGCAGCGGCGGCGGCATCTACTGAATCTTCGCAAGTTCTCCGCACGGGGCGTGAACGCGGCTGCGTTCACGCCCCTTCTCGTTGTTGCTATAGTCCGTTGCTGTCAGCGACGGAGGCGCCCATGGCCGACGGTTCCAAGTCCCAGCACGAGTCCGACTACGACGTCCTCCACCGCATCATGACCACGCGCATGAGCGTGCGCCGCCTCAAGCCCGATCCCATCCCTGAAGAGTACGTCGAGAAGATCCTGGAAGCCGGCCGCTGGGCGATGTCCGGGGCGAACGGCCAGCCCTGGGAATACCTCGTCATCAAGGACCCGGGCAAGAAGAAGGAGCTGTACGACGCCTTCCAGGACACCAACCAGGAGTTCTGCTTCTGGATGGAGCAGATGCGCCCGTTCGAGCTGCGCCACCCGGCGTTCCAGGTGAAGGGAGACAACCTCAATGACGAGTGGCTGAAGATCCGCAACTCGACCGGCGGGCAGCAGCGCCGCCCCTGGCACGAGGCGCCGGTGGTGATCGTCGTGCTCGGCGACGGCCGCCGCCAATGGGCGACGGTGAACGCGGCGTTCACGTTCGGGCGCCACGCGAGCCATTTCACCGACGGCTTGGCGAACACCTGCACCCACATGCAGCTCGCGATCGCCTCGCTCGGCCTGGGCTCGCACTGGGGCACGGTGCACGTCCAGGAGCCGCTGAAGCGCGTGCTCGGCGTTCCGGACCTCATCGACCTCTACCTCATCATCTCGGTCGGCTACGCCGACCTCGAGCGAAAGCCGGGTGTGCGGCGCGAACTCTCCGAGATCGTCCATCGCGAGCGCTACGACATGTCGAAGTACATGTCGAACGAGGACATCATCGACTACCTGTACAAGCTGCGCGGGAAGACGATGTTCCGCTACCACCTCAAGGACAGCTTGCTGCCGGGCTCCGGCGAGGAGAAGAGCTGATGCGTCGGGTGGCGATAGCGGCGGCGTTGCTGATCGCCGCGAACACGGCGTTGCCGCAGGCCTGGCCGGCGAAGCCGATCCTCGTCGTCAGCACGGCCTCGCCCGCCTCGAGCGGCGACGCGGCCCTGCGAATGATGGCCGCCAAGATGAGCGTCACTCTGGGCCAGCCGGTGATCGTCGAGCTGAAAACCGCCGCGCGCGGCGCCCAGGCGGCGCAGGCGCTCGCCAAGGCCGGGCCCGACGGCTACACCATCACCTACGGCACCTCCGGCACCTACGTCAACGCGAGGTTCCTGTACAAGAACCTCGCCTTCGACGTCCTCAAGGACTTCGCGCCGATCAGCCTGGCGGTATCGTCGCCCAGCTACGTCGTGGTCAACGCGACGGTTCCGGTGAATTCGCTCCGGGAGCTGATCGATTACGCGAAGCGCAATCCCGGCAAGCTCGAGTACGCCTCGACGGGCGTGGGCTCGGTGTTCCACCTGACCGGCGAATCGCTCAAGCTGTACGCGGGCATCGACCTGCTGCACGTCCCGTACGCACAGGCGAACTTCTCGCAGATGATCAACGATTGGGCGAGCGGCCGCGTGGCGCTGTGGTTCCCGACCTGGGCCTTCCTCGCGCCCAACATGGTAAACAGGGTGAAGCCGCTCGCGATCGTCGACGCGCGGCGCTCGAGCCGCCTGCCCCAGCTGCCGACCGTCGCCGAGATCGTGCCGGGGTTCCAGGGCTTTCCCGCGTGGTGGGCGTTCTTCGGTCCCGCGGGCCTGCCCGCCTCCATCGCCGAGCGCCTCTCCATAGAAATTCGCTCCGCGCTCAACGCGCCCGACGTCCGGCCGAAGCTCGACGACCTGGGGCTTTCGATCCTCGCGAGCACGCCCGAGGAGCTGGACACTCACCTGCGCCGCGAGATCGACGCGGTGGGCAGGCTGGTGAAGTCGATCGGCCTGGAGCCCGAGTAGCGGCTACAGCGGATTGTCGGGGTAGATCAGCGAGCGCCACATGTGCGCGACCGGGCTGCCGTCGAATCCCAGCCCCTCCTTCGGCTGCCTGAATCCGCGCCCGATGACGTCGACGAAGGGGTCGAGGCTCACCGTCATCTCCTTGTCGAAGGCGTACAGGTCGTGCACGGTGATCATGCGCGCCTCCCTGTACCACCTGTGCCTGCGCGCTTCCTCGTACGCTGCCTGGATGTACGGTTCGGGCTGGTAGCCCTCGCCGAAGATCTCGACGTAGCGCTGCGGATACTCGTAGCCGTTCGCTGGATCGGCGTAGAAGCGAAGCGCCTGGTGGTGTCGGATCGCCCAGCTCACCTTCTCTGGCACGTAGGGCTCGAGCATCTGCGCCGCCCAGTAGCCGTGGTCCACCTTGAGCAGGTTGATCGCGATGTCGTGCAGCAGGCAGGCGAGCACGACGTCCTCCGGCTCGCCCTTCTTCAGCGCATCGGTCGCGCTCTGCAGCATGTGCGTGACCGTATGCGGCATGAAGCGCAGCCTGAAGAAGTCGAGGAGCGTGGGCCTGGGCGGCATCGGCGGCAGCGGCCTGATCTCGACCGGAGCGCCGCTCGGCGTGATGCCGCCGAACAGCAGCCCCACGCCGCGGCGGGTCGCGGCCCGGTGCGCCTCCTTCATCAGCTTCTCCTCGAGCGCGTCGGCGCGTTCCTCGGATCGTTGCGGTCGCGAGCTCATGGCGGCTCCTATTGGGGCTCGATCTTGGCCATCTCGACGTAGCGCTTCCAGCGCACGGCGTCGCTCTTCAGGAGCGCCTGCATCTGCTCGGGCGAGCCCGGGAAGGGATCGAACGCCGCGTTGGAAAGAAACTGCTTCGTGTCCTCGGCGGCGGTGATCTGGTTGATCCAGTCGGCGAGCTTGTCGACGATGGGCTTGGGCGTGCCGGCGGCGACGACGACGCCCCACCACGGCGAGACGTCGTTCCCCCCGTAGCCGAGCTCGGCGAGCGTGGGCACGTCGGGCAGCGCCACCGAGCGCTTGGTCGCCGTGGCCGCGAGGATGCGGATCTTGCCGCCCCTCACCTGGGTCGAGGCCCAGGTGGCGTCGAAGGTGAGGAAATCGAGCTGCCCGAGCAGCAGGTCGGTCAGCGCCTGCGCGTTCTGCTTGTACGGAACGTAGGTGGTCTTGAGGCCCACCCGGGTCTTGAGCAGCTCGGCTGCGATCACGCCGGTATTGTTGGTCGTGCCGTAGAAGCCGTTGTTCGGCTTTGCCTTCAGCTCGGCGACCAGCTCGTCCATCGAGCGGATCGGCCTCGCGGCGTCGACCATGATCACGAACGAGAGCGAGGCGATGGTCGTCACCGCGGCGAAGTCCTTCTCCGCGTCGAACGGCAGGCTCTTGAACAGGTAGGGAGCCGAGGCGATGGTCGAGCTCGCCGGCGTGATCAGGATGGTGTAGCCGTCGGGCTTCGACTTGGCGAGCGCGTCGGTGGCAAGCGCGCCCTGGGCGCCGACCTTGTTCTCGACGATGACCGGCTTGCCCGAGAGCTTCGCCAGCCGGTCGCTGTAGAAGCGCACGATGATGTCGGCTCCCGATCCGGGCGCGTAGTTGCAGAGCGAACGGATTTCGCGGGACGGATAGTCCTGTGCCAGCGCGAGCGGCGTGACGAGACAGGCGAGGAGGAGTATCAGTCGGAGTGCCATGGGAGGATTCTAGGCTATTCGACCCGCGCCCCGGAAGCCTTGACGACGCGCGCCATCCTGTCGAAGTCGGCGCGCAGGAGCGCGTCGAACGCCTCGGGGGTGAGCGCCTGCGGCTCAATGCCCTGCGTGGCCAGGCGCTCCAGTATCACCGGCTCGCGCAGCAGCGACCCGACCGCGAGGTTCAGCCGGTCGACCGTCGCCCTCGGGATGCCGGCCGGCCCGAGCAGCCCCAGCCAGGAATCGAATTCGTAGCCCGGGACGTCCTGAGCGATGGGCGGCAGATCGGGAAGGAATTCCGAGCGCTTCGCCGAAGTTACCCCGAGCATGCGGATGCGCGCGTCGAGCAGGTAGGGCAGCGCACCGATGTTGGCCGCGATCACCGCGTCGGCGCGGCCCGCGAGCACCTCGTTCACCGCCTCGTTCGTTCCCTTGTACGGCACGTGGACCATGTCGATCCCGGCGAGGCTCGCGAAGTAGGCCATCGAAAGGTGCGTCGCCGTGCCGACGCCGGCCGTGCTGTAGTTGAGCCTGCCCGGGTTGGCCTTGGCGTAGTCCACGAATTGTTTCACGGTTTTCGCCGGGATCCGGGGATTGATCATGAGGACGTATTCGACGGTGCCGATGTGCGCTACGCCGCAGAAGTCGCGGATCGGGTCGTAGGGGAGCTTCGCGTGCAGCGATCCGTTGATGGTGTGGCTCGCCGCGGCGAGGACCAGCGTGTGGCCGTCGGGGGGCGCCTTGGCGACGAACGCGGTGCCGATGGTGCCACCGGCGCCGGTGCGGTTCTCGACCACCACGGTGCCGCCGATGGCGGCGCCGAGCTCCGAGCTGATGGCGCGCGCGAGGATGTCCTGCACGCCGCCCGCGGCGAACGGAACGACGATGCGCGTGACGCCTTGCGCAAGCGCCGCGTCCGCGGCGAAGACGAGCACCAGGGCCGCGAAAGCGCGCCTCATATCCTGCACCAGTCGCGGATGATCGCTTCGTAGATCGCGACCGCCTCGCGCAGCCGAGCCGTGCTGCAGTACTCGTCGGTCTGGTGCGCGAGCTGCGGCTCCCCGGGCCCCAGCACCACCGTGGGCGCGCCCACATACGCCTTCAGCAGGTTGCCGGCGTCGGTGTTGTAGGCCGCGGTCTTCGCCTGCGGGCGCGCTCCCAGATGCCCGGCGCAGATCTCGAACACCCGCTGCACCCATTCCTGCGCCGGCTCGGTCCACACCGGGCTCATGTCGGAGAACACCTCCAGCTCGGCGTCGTCGCCGAGCGCGCTCCGCAGCCGCGCGAGCAGCGCCGCGTGGTCCATTCCGGCGACGGTGCGGATGTCCACGCCGATGCTCGCCTCGTCGGGCACCATGTTCACCCCCTGCCCGCCCTCGAAGGTGCCGACGTTCACCGTCGGCCCGCCCATCACCGGGTGAGGCTTCACCCCGAAGTCGAAGCCCTCAAGGCTGGCGACGGCCTTCGCCGCCTTGTAGATGGCGTTGACGCCGAGCTCGGGCATCGATCCATGCGCCGACACCCCTCGAAACCTCGCGTGGAATTTGAGCGAGCCCTTGTGGCCCACGAGCGGGTAGTTGGCGGTCGGCTCGCCGACGACCATCGCTCCCGCGCGGCCCAGGAGCCGCGTGCGCGCGAGATGCTGCGACCCGATGCAGCCGCCCTCTTCCGCCGCGGTGAGAACGATCACGACGCCGGCCGTCCCCGGCAGCTTCTTCGCGGCGGCGCGCGCCGCGAGCAGGATCGCCGCGACGCCCGCCTTCATGTCCGAGGAGCCGCGCCCGTAGAGGCGGTCGCCGTCGGTCTCCCCGGCGAAGGGATCGCGCGTCCAGGGCGCCGAGCCCAGCGCCACGGTGTCGATGTGCCCGGTGAGGCACAGCGGCGGCTTCGAATCGGAGCCTCCCGCGCGCGCGATCACGCTGGTGCGGCCTTCGGCGTACTCATGATAGTCGACCAGGAATCCCCAGTCCTCGAGCAGCGCGCCGGCGTGGCGCGCGCAGGCCCGCTCCTGCCCCGGCGGATTGACGGTGTCGAAGCGCAGCAGCTCCCGCGTCAGCGCGACGGCGTCCAGATCGCTCCTCATGCGAGCGGAGGAAGCGGCTCGGGCGCGCCGCCCGGGATCGGTACGCGGTCGACGTTGAGGATCATGGAGACCAGGGTGTAGTAGCCGATGACGCCGATGAGGTCCACCGTGCCGCGCTCGCCGAAGTGCTTCAGCGCGCGCGCGTAGTTCTCGTCGCTCACCGCCTTCTTCTCGTGCAGCTCCTTGCAGAAGTCGTGGACCGCGGCCTCCTCCTCGTTCATGCCCGAGGGGCGCAGCCCGCGCGCGAGCTGGGCCGCGAGCCTCGGGTCCAGTCCCGCCTTGAGCGCGTGCGCGTGGTGCGCGTGCCATTCGTACTGCGCGCTCCAGTAGCGCGCCGTGACCAGGATCGCGAACTCCTTCAGCCGCTCCGGGAGCGAGCTGTTGAAGCGCACCCATTCGCCGAGCTTCTGCGCGCGGTCGGCGAGCTCCGGGCTGCGCAGCAGCGCGTTGAAAGGCCCGCGCACACCGCCGCGCGGGCCCGCCGCGATGTCGCCGTAGACCCTGCGCTGCGCCTCGCTCATTTCGCTCACGGCGAGCGGCCGGAAGCGCCGTTCCGTCTGTCCCATGTCTCCTCCATCTCCTGTCCCCATTATCGTATAAGCTTGCGGGCGAGTTCACGCGGCCCGGGAGGCTCGCATGCGTCCGACGCGGATTACCCTTGTTCTAGCCCTTCTCGCGCTCGCGGGGCCGGGCCACGCCCAGGTCCCGCCGACGATGGTGGCATCCCTCGGCAAGCAGATCCTCCAGAACATCGTTTTCGGCTCGCTCAAGGGGGAGCTGTTCGGCGCGCTCGCCGACATGGGCTGCAAGGGCTCGACGATCGCGGGGCTCGCCGCGGCAGCGAGCACGGGCAAGGCGGGCGCGACGCGGATGCTGACTTCCCAGGGGCGCGGCTTCGCGGGCGGACCGGTGACGATGCGCGCGGCCGGGGGCGGCGCCGGCATGCCACCGACAGTGCCCCCGAGCATGGCCGGAATGGGCGCGATGGATCCGGCGACGATCCAGAAGATGATGGAGACGATGCAGCAGCAGATGGGCGGGCGAGCCCCCCAGATGACCCCGCAGCAGCAGGCGATGATGGCGCAGGTGATGGGTCAGATGCAGGGCGCGATGGCGCAGCCGCTGTCGCGCACCGAGACCGCGGCGGTGTTCGACGACCTCGCCGACCTCGGCCTGCTGAACGACAAGATGCGCACCGAGGCCAAGGAGTGCATCGCGCTCGCCCCGCCCGGCGCGGGCGATCAACTCGGCGCGACCGGCGCGATGCTCAAGAGCACGGTGATCCCGGCGGCGCAGGACGCGAAGGAGAAGATGGCGGCCGCCTCCCCCGAGGAGCAGAAGCAGCTGGCCGACGCGATGGTCGAGGCGCTCAACTCGGCCTCCGCATCGGACAGAAAGGCGTTCTTCGACGGCCTCGGCCTCGGCTTCTTTCCACCGGCGGTAGTCGAGCAGGTACGGGCGCAGGTCAGGCCGTGATCAGACGTCGAGGTCGGACCAGTTCTTGTCGAGCCTGGTGTCGATCGCTCCATTGCCGTCCGCATCGAGCTGAATTGTCACCTGCGGCGAGGCCCCGCTCTCGTCACTGTTGACGATCACGTGGATCGCGCTTCCGCCGGTCCCGGCGAGGCTCAGCATTCCGGAATGCGGGAAGTTGCTCGCGAAATCGGTCACCGGAGAGTTGATGGTGCTGACGTGGACTTGGCCGCCAATCTTCGTGCTTGCATAATCGAAGGTGACCGTATCGGTTTCGGTACTAGCGTTGTTGTCGAACACCGAGACTAGGTTGTAGTTTCCGAGCCGCTCGGCGGTGGCGCCGATGGTCGCGAGGAGTTCGGTGCCCGACATCGTGACCGTGTCGACTCCGCCATTGACGGTCTCCTGCACGTTCATGTTGGTTCCCGAAATACCGAAATCGGGAAACCCCGTCTGCTTGAGCGTAAGGCCCAGCGACGCCGTCCCGCTGAAATTCACGCCCGCGTTCACGACGATATTTGCCACCGAGACGGTGCCGCTCAGCGACTCTCCTGCGGCGTCGGAACAGGCGTTGAACGCGATCGTCACCGAGTTCGGTCCGGTGTCTGTGACAGTCGTGCTGCCGCTGTTGTCGCACGGGGTGGTCGTCTGGGCGGCACTGATCGGTTGTGCGATGAGAAGCCCTATCTGCCGTTTCATGATCTGCGCCAGAACATGCGTCCTAGGCAGCGCCCGATTCGACTGCAGGGCGACCTCGAACAGTCCACCGGCGCTCGCTGATCCCAGCCCGGCGAGCGTTGCGCCGCCGGCCGCGTCCTGGGCGTTCGTGGAGGTCAGCGCGATGGGAGTCGTCGGTACTGCGGTTCCGCCGCCGCCCCCTCCCCCGCCACCTCCCCCACACGACGCCAGCGCGCTCATCGCGGCCAGAAAGGCTGCCGACCTAGTCCAGGCTTGCATGGGCTCGTCCCCCCTGCAGGATCGCCGTGCGATTCCCACAGACTATCCAAGCTTCGAACACGGCGCAACCGCGAGCAACTTCAGCAGGATCGGGGCGTGCGATCTCGTGCCTGTGCTGGCGTGAAGCTCGAGTAGCCGGTCGCGCGCCGCGCGTTTCGATTGTCGCGTCGCTGTCAGGATTCCTTGACTTAAGGTTCACAAACCCTCGCTATCGTCATCGGCTTCGCGGCACCACGCCGCGAAGGGTGATCACCAATCGTCTGAACAAGATAAGCGAGGAATCAATGAAGAACTCAGAGAAACCGTTCAGCCTCAGGCGCGTGCTGCTGCCGGCCGCTGCCGTCGCGTCGCTCGCTCCGGCGCTCGCGCTCGCGAGCGCGCAGGGCTGCCAGATCGATTCGGCGCGCGGCGACATCAAGCACGTCATCTACATCCAGTTCGACAACACGCATTTCCGTCGCGATATCCCGAACGTTCCTTCCGATCTCGAGCAAATGCCGCACTTACTGAATTTCATGAAGCAGAACGGCACGCTGCTCGCGAACGACCACACGGTCCTGATCTCGCATACCGCGGGCGGATTCCTCTCCTCGTTCACGGGGCTCTATCCGGACCGCCATGGCCAGACCGTATCGAACAGTTACGTGCGCACCTCCAACACCGGCGCATTCACTTTCCCGAGCTCCTTCGGATACTGGACCGGCAATGTCTCGGCCGCGGGCACGCCTACCGTGTTCAACATGATCGGTCCCGACGGCTCGAACGTTCCCGCGCCCTGGGTTCCGTTCACGCGCGCAGGCTGCGACTTCGGCGCGGTCGGCGGAGCGAACATCGTGCTCGAGAACACTAATACGACGCCGACCGGGGACATCACCAAGGTCTTCGGCAACCCCTCGCCCCAGCAGGCGGAAACCGACGACGCCCGCGCGCTCCCGAACACGCCGGCGAACGCGGCGGCGAAGGCCAGGCCGCAAGCCGACTTCGTCGGCCTCGCGGTGCATTGCGCAGCGGGCTCGCCGGTGTGCGCTTCGGGTCAGAACGATCCCCTTCCCGGCGAGCCGGGCGGCTACACGGGCTTCAAGGGCTTGTTCGGCGCACAGTCGATCAATCCCTTCCTGACAGGTGGACCGGTGCTGAACGACCTCTCCGGCAACCCGATCGTCGATGCGACCGGCAACCCCGGCTTTCCCGGCTTCGACGGCATGTTCGCGACGGTCTCGCTCGCGTATGGCGCGGCGATGCAGGAGAAGGGCATCCCGATCACGTACATCTACATCTCCGACGCGCACGATTTCCACGGCGTCTCGGGCAACCAGCACGTCGCGTTCGGGCCGGGCGACGCGGGCTACGTCGCGCAGCTCGCGGCGTACGACCGGGCGTTCGACCTGTTCTTCGAGCGCCTCGCCTCGAGCGGCATCACCAGGGACAACACTCTGTTCGTCTTCACCGTCGACGAGGGCGACCACTTCGTCGGCGCGAGGAAGACGGACTGCGACGGCGTCAACGTGCCCTGCGTCTACGGGCCGAACGAGGTCGGCGAAATCAACTCGAACATCGATACGCTCGTAGCGCACCAGTTCCCGGTGCTCGCCGCGCAGCTTCTGGGGAGCGCCGCGGCGAACGCGTTCACGGTGCACGGCGACGACGCGCCCACCTTCTATCTCGCGAAGAAAGGCGCCGGCGGCGGCGCCCTCGCGCAGACCGATCCGCTCACGCGCGAGTTCGAGCGCAGCGTCGCCAATCTGACCGCGGTCAACCCCTACACCGGAGCGACCGACCTGCTCATGGTGCGCATGGCGGACCAGACGGGCATGAGAGCCCTGCACATGATGGCCGATGGCGACCCGGCGAGGAACCCGGTGTTCGTGCTCTTCGCCGACCCGGACTACTTCATCACCGACTTCCCGGCGTCGACCTGCGAGACCTGCATCAATCCCCTGTTCGCCTGGAACCACGGCGACATCCAGAAGGAGATCGCGACCACCTGGCTGGGATTCGTCGGGCCGGGCGTTCGCCGCGAGGGCGTCGTGAAGCGCGTGTGGACCGACCACGCGGACGTCCGGCCGACGATCCTCACGCTCCTCGGCCTCAAGGACTCGTACGTACACGACGGCCGCGCCATCACCGAGGCGCTGCACGACTGGGCGCTGCCCAGGTCGCTGCGCGAGCACCAGGGGAAGTTCGAGCGCCTCGCCGCGGTGTACAAGCAGGTGAACGCGCCTTTCGGACGCTTCGGCAAGGACCTGCTCTCCGCGTCGACCGACGCGCTCTCGAGCGGATCATCCTCGGACGACAGCGCCTACGCGGCAATCCAGGTGCGTAACGCGGCGCTGACCGCCCGGCGCGATGCGCTCGCCTCGCAGATGAAGTCGGCGCTGAACGCGGCCGCCTTCGCCGGCCGGCCTGTCGACGCCCGCAGCGCCGGGAAGCTGATCGACCAGGGCGAAGAGCTGCTCGACCAGGCGCGCCGCCTCGCACGCGGCCGGAACGACCACGATCACCGCTGATCCTTCACCGCTTCGAGCCGACGGCCGCCTCCGGGCGGCCGTTCTTCTTTGTCCCGTGCGGGAGTAGCATGTCCGCGAGACGCCATGGATACGACCTCGCGCGTTCAGCCTTCCTACGCTCGCACCGCCGGCGCCGACGCCTGGGAAACCTACCTTGAGCAGGTCGAGCGGGTCGCCCCGCTGCTGCCCAAGGGGCTGCTTCGCTACATCGACACGCTGCGCCAGCCCAAGCGCTGCCTGGTGGTCGACGTGCCGATACGCCTGGACTCCGGCGAATACGCGCATTTCGAGGGCTACCGCGTGCAGCACAACCTGTCGCGCGGCCCGGGCAAGGGCGGCCTGCGCTATCACCCGGACGTGTCGCTGCCCGAGGTCATGGCGCTCGCGGGGTGGATGACGGTGAAGAACGCGGTGGTGAACCTTCCCTACGGGGGCGCGAAGGGCGGCGTGCGCGTCGCGCCCGATTCGCTGTCGCGCGCCGAACTCGAGCGCCTCACGCGGCGCTACGCGAGCGAGATCGCAGTCCTGCTCGGCCCCGACCGCGACGTGCCCGCGCCCGACGTCGGGACCGACGAGCAGGTGATGGCGTGGATCATGGACACCTATTCCATTGGCGCGGGAAGCACGGTGCTGGGCGTGGTGACGGGAAAGCCCGTGTCGATGGGCGGAAGCCTCGGCCGGCACGACGCGACCGGCCGCGGCGTCGTGAAGATCGCAGCCGAGGCGCTCGCCCGGCTCGGAGGCTCGATCGCGGGCGCGAAAGTCGCCATCCAGGGCTTCGGCAACGTCGGCGAAGCGGCGGCGCGGCTCTTCGTGCGCGGCGGAGCGAGGATAGTGGCGCTGCAGGACCACACGGGCTCGATCGCTTCCGAGGCGGGTCTGGACGTGGCCGCGGCGAAGCAGCGGCGCGATGCGGGCGCGGCGCTCACCGATACGCCGGGCGCGCAGACGATCGACGCGGAATCGTTCTGGCGCACGCCCTGCGACATCCTCGTGCCCGCGGCGCTCGAGGGTCAGCTCACGGCGGCGCGCGCCGAAGCCCTCGCCTGCCGCCTCGTCGTCGAGGGCGCCAACGGACCGACCACTCCCGCGGCGGACGACGTGCTGCGCCGCCGCGCCATCCCGGTGGTGCCGGACGTCGTCGCCAACGCCGGAGGCGTGACCGTGAGCTACTTCGAATGGGTCCAGGACTTCTCGAGCTTCTTCTGGAGCGAGTCCGACGTCAACGCGAACCTGGAACGCATCCTCGGCGACGCCTTCCGCGCGGTGTGGGACCTGCATCTGGAGCGCAAGGTGCCGCTGCGCACCGCGGCGTACGTGATCGGCTGCACGCGCGTGCTCGAAGCGCACGCGGTGCGCGGGCTGTACCCCTAGTCAGGACGCCAGCCGGAAATCCGCGCTCCAGCCAAGGAGGCGCCTCGCGCGCTCGCTCGAAACCAGGCCTTTTTCCTCCGCAACGTTGAAGATCCCGCCATGCGGCGAGTCCAGAGCGAGCAGCGCCGCGTGCGCGGCGGCGTCGACGTGGACGGGAACGCGGCCGCCCTGCGACGTGTTCCAGGTGCCCGGACCGTAGAGCTGGCCGTAGCGCAGCACCGCGCCTTCCAGTGGTGGCGAGCTCAGCGTAAGGCGCTCGAGCGCGAGCACGCCGGCGAGGCTGATCGCCGCCGCGCCCTTCGCGCCGCGATCGAGCGGGTCGTCCTCGACGTGGGGCTCGCGCCCCGTGGCGTACATCCAGGCGATGCTCTGCGCGATGAAGCGGCGCGCCCCCGCGGCGATCGCCGCATCGACGAGGTTGCGCGTGCCCTCCTCGCGCAGCCTGGCGTTTGCCCTGAGCACCTCCTCGGGAACCGGCCCCGAGGCGATCTTGCCGAGGTCGGTCAGCTGGTGGATGACAGCGTCGGGGCGCGCTTCGCGCGCGGCGCGAAGGACCGCGTCGCGATCGAACATGTCGACCAACAGGGGTCTCGCGCCGGCGGCACGTAGGTCCGAGGCCCGGTCGCGCGAGCGGGTCGTGCCCCAGACTTCGTGACCCGCGGCGAGGAGCAGCGGGACGAGCCTTCTTCCGACCGCGCCGGCGGCGCCGGCGAGGAACACGCGCGGCATCGGTTCCTTAGGCGCGGCTGAGCTGCGCCTTGCGCCCGTTGCGCGGCAGCGCGAGCTTGCGCCCCTCGCGCAGCATGCGGCCGCACTCCTCGGCGTCGGTGGGATTGGCGAAGAGGTAGCCCTGCATCTCGTCGCAACCGTTGGCTCTCAGGAACGACAGCTGGTCCTCGGTCTCGACGCCCTCGGCGACGACCTTGAGCCTCAGGTTCTGAGCGAGGAGGATGATGGCCCGGGTCAGCGTCGCGTCGTCCGCGTCGGTCGAGATGTCGCGGATGAAACTGCGGTCGATCTTCAGCGTGTCGATCGGGAAGCGCTTCAGGTACCCGAGCGACGAGTAGCCCGTTCCGAAGTCGTCCATCGAGAGCCGGACCCCGGACTGCTTGAGGCTCGCGAGCGTGCGCGCCGCCCCTTCGGGATCGTGCATCAGCAGCGACTCGGTGATCTCGAATTCGATGAGGCCGGGATCCACCTTCGTCTCGCGCAGCACCCGATGCACCGAGTCTCTGAGATTCTTCTGCTCGAACTGCCGCGGCGACAGGTTCACCGAGACCGGCGGCACCTTCAGCCCGGCCTTCTCCCACGCCTTGATCTGCGCGCAGGCCGTGCGCAGCACCCACTCGCCCACGGGAACGATGAGCCCGGTCTCCTCGAGCACCGGGATGAACTCCGCCGGCGCGATCGTGCCCTTCTCCGGGTGCTGCCAGCGCAGCAGCGCCTCGAAGCCGCAGATCTTCCCCGTGGCGAGGTGCGCCTTGGGCTGGAAGACGAGGCGGAATTCCATGCGGTCCAGGGCGCGGCGCAGCGACGCCTCCATCTGCACGCGCTGGAGCGCGCGCTGGTTCATGTCGCGGGTGAAGAACTGGTAGTTGTTCCGCCCCTGCTCCTTGGCCCGGTACATGGCCGCGTCGGCGTTCATGACGAGCGCCTCGGCGCTGTCGCTGTCCGTCGGATACAGCGTGATGCCGATGCTCGCCGAGACGTAGGTCTCCTTGCCGTCCAGGTCGAACGGCTGCCGCAGCACGTCGATGATCTTCTGCGCCACCACGCCGGCGTCCGACGGTATGGAGAGCTCGGTGAGGATCGCGGCGAACTCGTCGCCCCCGAGGCGCCCGACCGTGTCGCTCGAGCGCACGCAGCTCCGCAGGCGGCTTGCGGCCTCCTTCAGCAGCTTGTCCCCGGCGCTGTGGCCCAGCGTGTCGTTCACCAGCTTGAAGCGGTCGAGGTCGATGAACAGCACGGCCATCGGCCACTCGTTGCGCCGGGCGAGGGCCATCGCGTGCACCAGCCGGTCCTGGAACAGATTGCGGTTGGGCAGCCCGGTGAGCGCGTCGAATTGCGCGAGATAGGCGACCTTCTCCTCGATCGCCAGGCGGGCGCGGATGTCGCGCGAGATCGCCGCGATGATGGTGGAGTCGCCCGAGCGCAGCACGTGGCGAGTGGACTCGAACGGCAGCTTGCTCCCGTCCTTGCAGGTGTACTCGCTCCTCATGCCGCTCGCGACGATCTCGACCTCCCCTTCGGGCTTGGCGATCAGCGCGTCGTAGTCCCGCTCGAGCTCCTCGCGCGAGATCGGAAGCACGTCCTGCGGGCCCATGGCGAGCAGCTCCTCTCGCGAGTAACCGAGCTGCCGGCACGCGGTCCGGTTCACGTCGATGAAGCGCATGGTCGCGCGGTCGATCAGGACGATCATGTCGGCGGAGTTGTCCATCGCCAGCCGGAAGCGCCGCAGCTCCTCCTCGGCCGCGCGGCGCTCGGTGACGTCGCGCACCACCGCGATGATCAGGTAGTTGCCGTGGGACTGGATGGCGCGCCGGAACGCCTCGATGGGAAAGCGCGAGCCGTCCTTGCGCTCGTACCATCCCTCGACCGTGTCCCCCTCGCCTCCGGCGACCAGGCGGCGGTACATCGACGCGAGGTCCTCGCGCTTGACGCCGATGAACTCGTGCGGGGTCTTGGCGAGCAGCTCCTCGCGCGAGTAGCCGAGCTTGCGGCAGGCGGTATCGTTCAGGTCGATGATGCTCATGCGCACCGGGTCGATCAGCCAGATCATGTCCTCGGACGCGTTCATCGCCGCGCGGAAGCGCCGCAGCTCGTCCTCGCCCTCCTGGCGGCTGAGGAACTGGCCCAGCGTGTTGCCGATCACGCGCAACGCCTGGAGCAGGCGTGCGTCGGGCTCGCGCACCTCGCCGCTGTTGAATGCCATGACACCGAGCGTCTGCCCCTGGAACGCGACCGGGAAGAAGAACGCGCCGTGCATCCCGGAAGCGGCGCCGAAGCGCTTGTGCGCCACCCGCGGGTCGGTGTCGGTGTCCGCCGACCACAGCGGCTGCTGATGCTCGAAGGTCCAGCCGACCAGCCCGACTCCGGGCGAGTAGGTCAGCTCGCGCGAGCGTGCGATGAAACCCTCGATGCGCTCGCCGGGCTTGCTCCAGAAGTCGTGGAAGTGCAGCAGGCCCCGCGCGTGGTCCCAGCGGAAATAGCGAGCGCAGTCCCAGTCCTCGGTCTCGCAGATCGCGCGCATCACCGCCCGGAGGCCCTCGGACGAGCTCTCGGCGTCGGCGAGGCTGCGCGCGACCGCGTGCTCGAGCTTGAGCAGGCTCTCATCGCGCTTGCGCGCGGTGATCTCCTTGCCGACCGCGCGGTAACCCGCGAAGGCGCCGGACTCGTCGAACACCGGCTCGCCGGCGACGCTGATCCAGACCTTGCGTCCCGACTCGTCGAGGCGGCACAGCTCCAGGTCCTGGAATGGCTTGCGCGCGTCGAGCACGGCGCGGTGCGCCGCCCAGTCGGCCTCGGTCATGTTGGTGTAGTCGAAGTCCCAGAGGCGCTTGCCGACCGCCCCGCCGCGCCGCGTCGCCATCCAGCTGGGGCCACCGCCTGATACGGACACGAAGCGGTACTCGGTGTCCTGCTCCCAGTACACGTCCGAGGCGAGGCCGGTCAGGCTGCGGAAGCGCGACTCGCTGCGGCTGAGCGCAGATTCGGCGCGCTCCTCGCTCCGCAGCTTGCCGAGCAGCGCGGCGCCGAACCACAGGACCACGATCGACAGGAAGCCCCCGGCCGCGAAGTAGAGCCGGCGCTCTCCGCGGTAATCGGCGAGGACGGTGTCGACCGACTGACCGATTACGGAGTAGAAAGGATATCCGGCGGCGCGCTCGAAGCTGAAGATGCGCTCGACGGCGTCCACACCGCCCATCCGGATCTCGCTCGCCGCGCTCCGCGGGAGGGCCGGCAGCCGGGTTCCCGGCGGGCGACCGCCGGGGTCGGGCCAGCTCAGGAGCAGCGTGTCGTCGAGCCGCCTCAGGCCCACCAGGCCGCCCGGCCCGAGCCGCAGGCCTTCGTACACGCGCGTGAGGCTGTCGACCGGGATCGAGAGCAGGAGCACGCCGACGAACCGTCCGCGCGCGTCGAGGATCGGCCGGCTGAACGGTATGAGGCGGGATCCGGAGAGATCGTCCTTGGTCGGGTTGCCGATGCGCAGCTCGTCCTCGGGATGGTCGCGGTGCACCGTGAAGTAGTCCTGCCCGCCGTGGTTGGTGCGCGTCTGCTCGAGGCTCGAGTAGGCGAGCCGCCCCTGCGCGTCGATCACCGCGATCCGCACCGGAAACGCGTCCCGGCGCAGATCCTTCTCGAGCTTGACCGCGTCCGCCAGGCTGCCCGGCTCCCTGAGCCAGCGCGCCCGCAGGCGCCGCAGCAGCAGATCGGTCGCCTCGGCGTAGGTGGAGAAGTGCCCGGCGACGACGCCTGCGAGGTTTTCTCCCTGCTGGACCGCCGCCGCGAGCGTGCTCGCGCGCTCCCGGGCGAGCTGATACCCCACCGCGGCCCAGATCAGGACCACGATGACGCCGACCGCCACCATGAGCTGGACGCGAAGCTTGCGGATCGGTATCGAGCTCATGGAGCCGCGGCGGATTTTCTCCCCGTCAGGAGGCGCCCACGTTATGCCTCGGTGGGAGGCCAGTCAACCGAATACTCCCGCACCGGAAGGCCGCCGCTCACTCGGCCTTCGCCCCCGAGGCGACGACCACCTTCTCCCACTTCGCGGTCTCGGCCACGATGACCTTGCCGAAATCCTCGGGCGTGCCGCCCATCGGCTTGCCGCCGAGCTCGGTGAAGCGCTTCAGCATCCCCGGATCGGCGAGCGCGGCGTTCACCGCGGCGTTGATCTTGTCGATCGCCTCGCGCGGCGAGCCCTTGGGCATGCCCAGGCCGAACCACGCGGTCGCCTCGTAGCCGTGCACCGTCTCGCCCACCGTCGGCACGTCCGGAAGTTGAGGCGAGCGCTCGGCCGAGGTCACGGCGAGCGCGCGCAGCTTCCCGCCCCTGATATACCCGATCGAGGCCGGCAGGTTGTCGAACATCACGTGCACCACGCCCGGGATGAGGTCGGCGAAGACGGGACCGGAGCCCTTGTAGGGCACGTGCAGCATGTTGCAGCCGGTCATGGACTTGAACAGCTCGCCCGAGAGATGCACCGAGGTGCCGCTGCCCGAGGAGGCCATGTTGATCTTTCCCGGGTTCGCCTTGCAGTACGCGATGAACTCCGCCACGGTCTTCGCGGGGAACGACACCGTCACCTCCATCACGTTGGGCACGCGGATCAGGCCCGCCACCGGCGCGAGGTCGCGGACCAGGTTGAACGGCAGGTTCTTGTAGAGGGTGGCGTTGATGCCGTTTGCCGGATTCACGAGCAGCATCGTGTAGCCGTCGGGCGCGGACTTGATCACGTACTCGGTGCCGATGTTGTTGCCGCCGCCCGCCTTGTTCTCCACCACGAACGGCTGTCCGAGCTTCTCCTGCAGCCATCCCGAGATGATGCGCGAGAGGATATCGACCGTGCCCCCGGGTGGATAGGGAGAGACCACCTTGACCGCATGGGTCGGATAGTCGGCGGCCGCTAGGACCGGAACGGCAAGCGCCAGCACAAAGGCGGCAGAACGGATGAAGCGATGCATGGGTCTCTCCTCCAAAGTGACCGATTGCGTATCCTAACCAATCCAGAGCCGCCGTAGTCGGCAGACTTGACCAGTCCCCGCGCTCCCTGTATAAGGCGGCGTGCAGGTCCTCAAGTCCTGAACACAGTGGTTCTCTCCGCAGCGCTCTCTTCTTGAAGTGCCCGCACCGGGCGAAAGCCCATTTTTTTCATTTTTTTAGGTAGAAACATGGCTACAGGTAAAGTCAAGTGGTTCAACGATGCCAAGGGCTTCGGATTCATTACGCCGGATGACGGCGGCAAGGATCTGTTCGTCCACTTCTCCGCCGTCCAGGGATCGGGCTTCAAGAGCCTGAAGGAGAACGACAAGGTGTCCTACGATGCCGCCCAGGGACCGAAGGGTCCTCAGGCGACCAACGTCAAGCCGATCGCGTAGAACCCCTCACGTGAAAAGCCCGCTTCGGCGGGCTTTTTTTCACGATAGTCGGCCGCCTGTCCCGACCTAGCCGCTGTTGCGCGGGGCGGGCGCGCGCCGCCTGCGCCAGGCCGCCGGCGGCACCGCGAACTCGCGCTTGAACGCGCGGTTGAACGCCGACTCGGACTCGTAGCCGAATTCGTCGGCGATCTGGGCGATGGCGCGGCTGCCCGAGCGCAGCGCCGCCGCGGCGAGCGTCAGGCGCCAGCGCGTCAGGTACTGCATCGGCGGCTCGCCGATCACCGACACGAAGCGCTCGGCGAGCGCCGAGCGCGACAGCCCCGCCTCGCGCGACAGATCCTCCACGGTCCACTCCTGCTTCGGCCGCGCGTGGATCAGAGCGAGCGCGCGCCCGACGTGCGGGTCGCGCACGCCGGCGAGCCAGCCCCGGCCTCCCGGCGGCAGGCTCTCGACGTAGACGCGCATCGCCTCGACGAACATCAGCTCGGAGAGCTTCGCGAGCAGCGACTCGGCGCCGGGCCGCGACGCGGAGGACTCGCTCACCCCGACGCGCAGCAGTTCCTGCAGCATCGCCGACGCCGGGCCATCGCGCATGGGGATGACGAGCACCCGCGGCAGCGCGTCGAACAGCAGCCGGCACATGCTGCGGTCGCAGGCGAGATAGCCGCACACGATGCGCGTGGCCTCGCCGCCGCCGCCGTGGCGCAGCTGGACCACGTCGGTGCCGCGCGCCGCGGCCTTCGCGTCGAGCAGGCTCGCCGTCTCCACGGGCGCGAGATGCAGGTCGCTGCCCATCACGTGCAATTCCTCCTGGGGGAAGATCACCAGGTCCTGCGCGGCCACCGCGTGCGCGTGGCCGTCGCCGAGACGAACCTTGCAGCCGCCTTCGGCGAGGTAGTGGAAGTAGAGCATGTGCTCGGCCCCGGCGAGCTTCGCCCTCGCGGTGGCGACGCCGAATTTCGCCGACACGCACCAGGGCGCGGTGAACTCCGCGTTCAGGTAGACCGCGCCTTCGAGGCGCACCGACTTGAGGATATCGGACAGGGCGTCCATGGACCCTCGGACAATAAACGCGGCGTTTGGGTCAACCCACACGGGCGACCGATGGGGATACTAGCATCGCTGGAAATTTCCCATTCACACGAGGAGCTCACCATGTCCGCGGTCCTGTCCGCCCAGCTGTCCCCCGCCGCATCGTCCAATCCGAACAAGGCCCTGTGGGAGAAGGGCGACTTCACACGCATCGCCGCGACCATGCGCGAGAGCGGCGAGTCGTTGGTCCGCGCGATCGGCGTCACGAAGGGAATGAAGGTGCTGGACCTGGGCGGAGGGGACGGAACAACGGCCCTGCCCGCGGCGAAGCTCGGAGCCGAGGTACTGGTCGTCGACATCGCAAGAAACCTCGTCGCGGCCGGGACCCGGCGCGCGAAGGCCGAAGGTCTCGCGAACGTGACGTTTCAGGAAGGCGACGCGACCAACCTCCAGGGGCTGAAGGATCACAGCTTCGACCTCGTCGTGACCGTCTTCGGCGCGATGTTCGCGCCCAAACCCTTCGATGTGGCGAAGGAGATGGTGCGGGTCACCAAGCCGGGCGGAAAGATCGTCATGGGGAACTGGATTCCCAACGACCCGACTCTGGTCGCTCAGATCCTGAAGATCAGCTCCTCGTACTCGCCCCCGCCGCCCGAAGGCTTCGTCAGCCCGATGACCTGGGGCGTCGAGAGCCACGTGACCGAGCGGTTCGCCGGCGCGGGGATTCCGAAAGACAGGATCGCGTTCGCCAGGGATACCTATATCTTCAATTTCCCGGGCAAGCCGTCGGAATTCGTCGCCGACTTCAGGAAATACTACGGACCGACCATGAACGCCTTCGACGCCGCGGAGAAGAACGGCAAGGCCGCCGAGCTCCAGAAGGAGCTCGAAGCGCTGTTCGACAGCCAGAACAAGGCCGCCGGCGCAAACGCGACCTCGATCCCCGCGACCTTCCTGCGCGTCACCGCGATGGCTTAGCGCGGCGGGCTAGGTCTCCTGGGCCGCGATCTCGGCGACGACGCGGCGCACGTCCCTGGGGACGAAGGGCTTCTCGATCACGGGGCGGCCGCACTCGCTGGCGAACTCGTGCAGCGTGGAGGCGAGGCTGTCCCCGGTGACGAACACCACCCGCGCGGCCCGATCGGGCCAGCGCCGCTCGATCTCCCGGTACAGCGTGCGCCCGTCGAGGTCGGGCATGCGGATGTCGGTGAGGATAACGTCGTAGCGCTCCGCGGCCATGCGCTCGAGCGCCTCGCGCCCCGAGGCGACGGCGGCGACCCGGTGCTGCGCGCCCTTCAGGATGTCCGCGAGGATCTCGCGGATCTCGGCCTCGTCGTCGACGATGAGGACGCTGCGCCGGGCCGCAGCCAGCTCGCGCGACGGCCCGTCGGCGTCGTCGGCGTCCTCCGCCGGACATGCCGGCAGCGTGATGGTGAACACCGCTCCACCCATCTCGGGGCAGTCGAGCGCGAGCGTGCCTCCGTGCGCCTCGACGATGCCGTGGCTCACCGCGAGGCCCACCCCGGTTCCCATTCCCGTGGGCTTGGTCGTGAAGTACGGCTCGAAGACGCGCGCGCGCAGGTGCCCAGGGATGCCCGGGCCGTTGTCGGCGACCGCGATGCGGATCACGCCGGCCTCGGCGTCGAAGCGGCTCGCGACGCGGATGCGTCGGGGACCCGGCCGGTCCTGCAGTACCTGCTGCGCGTTGACGACGAGGTTTATCACCACCTGATGCAGCTGGTCGGCGTCGGCGAGGATCGTCGGCATGTCCTCGCCCAGGTCTACCGCGACCTCGATATTGCTGGTGCGCACCGCGTACGCAGTCATGTCGAGCGCCGCGCCGATCACCTCGTTGACCGACACCGGCCCGCGCTCGGGCGGCTGCTGCCGCGCCATGGCGAGGAAGGTGCGCACGATGCGCGCGCAGCGCTCCGCCGCGGTGCGGATCTTGAGCGCCGCCGTCTTCGTCGCCGGGTGCCCCTGCTCCTCCAGCATGATCGCCCGCGCGACCACAACCGAAAGCGGATTGTTGAGCTCGTGCGCGACGCCGGCGAGGAGCGAACCAAGCGCCGCGAGCTTCTCGCGCTGATGCAGCGCCTCGCGCTGTTCGGCGAGCACCTGCGCCGAGCGCCTCTTCTCGGCCACGTCGCGCTGGACGGCGAGCGCCACCGAGTCGAAGGCGCGCGAAAGGCGCCCGAGCTCGTCGTTTCCTCTCAAGCCGCTGCGCGCTTCCAGGTTGCCGGCGGCGACCAGCTCGGCGGCGCGCACCAGCCGCGCGGTGCGGCGCGTCAGCAGGAAGTGGAACACCAGCCACATCGCGAGCGCGAGCGCGGTCACCCACCCCGCCCAGTAGAAGGACTGCTGCAGCACCTGCGTCCGCGCCTCGGACTTGGCGCGGCTGAGATCGTAGGCGAGAAACAGCCCCCCCGTGCGCGACGGGCGCAACTCGTCGCCCTCGCCGCCCATCAAGACCCCTGCGGAGGCGAGCAGGGCATTGCGGTTCTCGTCGGTCTCGATCTGCGCGGGCCGCCCCCGCACGGTCCTCACTCCCTCGTCCTTGTCGAACTGCGGCAGGACGTCGGCGATCTGCCGCCCCAGCCAGGCGCGCCGCGTCGAAGCGACGACCGCGTTGCGGTCGTCGGTCAGGGCGGCAAAGACATAGTCGTGGTTGTGCGCGAGCACGGCGATCTCGTGCGCCGCCCCGGCATCGTCGCCTTTGAGCAGCTGGTACTCGAGCGTGCTTTGCAGGCGCGACATCTCCTGGGTGAGCCGCTTGCGGATCGCGTCCTCCGCCGCGCGCTCCGCCTGCGGGACGTGAACGAGCAGATTGACCGCGCAAAGCGTCGCGGCAAAGCCGAGCAGGATCAGCGGAACCGTCAGCTTGAGCGACACCGGTATGCGCAGGATCATGGCTTGAGGCTCGCGAGCGGCCCCGGCGCGAGCACGGACTCGATGTTGAGCGGCGCGCGCAGCAGCCTCGCCTCGAGCATCAGGTCCATGAGCCGGCGCCCGCCGACGGCGAGCTCGGGGCTGGGACCGCCCAGCATCCGCAGGTTCTCCTCGCGCGAGGGAATGTGCAGCCCATGCAGCGCCGCAAGGAACTGCTCCCCGGTGGTCTGCTGGCGTATGCCCATGCGACGCGCCGCGTCGCTCGGCTCGCGCCCGAGGTAGTCGACCGCGGCGAACCAGCCGGACAGCAGCGCGCGCACCGACTTGGGCTGCGAGTCAAGGACGCGCGCGCGCACCGCCACCAGGTCGACGATCTCGCCGGGGATCTGCGTGCTGTCGAAGAGCGATCTTGCGCCCGCGCGCAGCAGCTCGCCCCGGTAGGGATCGAAGGTGACGGCGGCATCGACCTGCCCCTTCTCGAAGGCGCTGGGCTGCTCGTTCGACTCGAGCCGCACCACCTTGACGTCGCTCGCCTGCATCCCGTTCAGCGTGAGCGCGCGAGAGAGCACGAACGCTCCCAGCGCGCCGCTTTCGACGGCCACGCGCCTGCCCTTCAGGTCCTTCATCGACCGCATGCCGGCGCGTCCCACGACCGCGTCGGCGCCGTGCGACACGTCCACCACCAGGATGGCGCGCGGCTGCAGGCCCTCGCTGACGAGCCCGAACAGCTCGTCGAGACTGACGACCATGCCGTCGATCGCCTCGTTGCGGAAGGCGCGCAGCACCTCGCTCGCCGAGGGGTACTCGACCAGCTGGACCATCTTCGGATTCATGACGCCGAGCTCGCGCGCGAGGTACAGCGGCTCGCACCCGATCCACACGTTGGTGCCGATGCGCAGCGCCGGCTCCTGCTCGCGCACGCACCCGTCCGCGGCCAGCAGCAGGAGTGCGCACGCGAGCGCGCGAAAGGCGCGGGTCATGCTCCGCCGGGCACGAAGAGGTAGCCCTCGTTGCGCACCGTCCTGATGTAGCGCGGATGCTCGGGATCGGGCTCGATCTTCTTGCGCAGACGCATGATGCGCAGGTCGACGCTGCGGTCGAACGGACTCCAGTCGCGCCGCTGCGAGAGATTCATGATGGATTCGCGCGACAGCGCCCGGTTCGGGTGCTCGGCGAGCGCCTTCAGCAGGTCGAACTCGAGGGGCGACATCGGCACCTCCGCGCCGTTCTCGTCGGTGAGCCGGTGCGCCGCGAGGTCGAGCACGCAGCGGCCGACGCGCACGCGCTCGGCGCCGAGGTCGGCGCGCCGCGCCGACGAGGTGCGGCGCAGGACGCTCTTCACGCGGGCGAGCAGCTCGCGCGGATCGAACGGCTTGGACACGTAGTCGTCCGCACCCATCTCCAGGCCGACGACGCGGTCGACGACCGCGTCGGCGGAGGTGAGCATCACGATCGCGATGCCCGAGTAGCGCTCGCGCAGGTGCCGCGCGAGCGAGAGGCCGTCCTCTCCGGGCATGTTGATGTCGACCAGCGCGAGATCCACCGTCTGCCTGGAAGCGATCGCGCGCGCGGCGCTCGCGCTCTCGGCGCCGACGGCGACGTAGTCGTGCGCCGCGAAGTATTCCTCGAGCACGTCGCGCACGCCCGGCTCGTCGTCGACGATCAGGATGGTTGCTTCCCGCGTGCCAGTCGACTGCATTCTTCCCCCTGGAAGGGCGCAATGATACGCCCATTGCAGGGGGACTTTCCCCCGGCATGAAACAAACGAAACAAAATCGCGCGGCGCCCGGGCTGCATTTTCGTGAAACATGCCGGCGGCATGAAACACACGAAACAATAAAGCCCGCCCCGCGAAATTCCCCTGACGCATCCCCTCCCTAGACTGCGCACTTGTCGCGCTCACGGAGGTGCAATGAGACGGTCCGATTTTCCAAGACAGGCGGTTCTGCCTCATATCGAATACATCGAATACGCGCGCCGCGCGCCGCTGCGCGCGGCCGGCCTGTTCACGGCGATCGGCCTCGCCTCCGCGCTCGGCTATGCGCTGGGTCTCGCCGCCGCCGTCGGGCTGGGCGCCATGATCTCGGCCACGTTCGCCCAGCCGGCCAAGGCGCCCGCGGCGGCCGCCGCCTTCGATCCGTCGCGCTACATGCTGAACGCCTTCCTCGTGCCGGCGCTCGACTCCGACGCGGTGCCGCTGCGCTGGGTCGATCCCCGGCCCGCGATGGGCTGCGACCGGAACACGGCGGTGTGGGTGAACGGCGAGCGGCTCAAGCCGGGCGAGCTGGTCCCGGACTCGCCCTTCGAGCTCGAGTGGCTGGCGCGGGGCTGCCGTCCCTTCGGGCCGGCGGGCCCGCGCTTCGACGGCGGGGTCACGCTCACGGTGTTCCGCGAGGACTGGGGATTCAGCGCCATGGTCAGGCCGTTCAACCTGCGCGCGGTGTCCGGCGGCGCCACGATTCCGATCCAGCGCGCGGGCGCGTCGTATCCGCAGTGCATCGAAGGCGACGGCCGCGGGTGTCTCTGAAATGAGTCTGAAATGAGTCTGAAATGAGTCCAGTCCCGAGAGCGCCCGCGCCCAGCCGCTGCCCGCGCTGCGGGCACCTGCCCGCTTCGGCGACGGTGATCTGCGTGCAATGCCGTCACGACCGCCGCGGTCCCTCGAAACCAGAAAAGGAGCATGAAGTGTCGAAGATGTCCAAAGCAGCGTTTTTCCTCGCGGCCGCCGTCGCCGCCGGCTGCGCGAGCCAGCAGGTCCAGACGCAGGGCGCGCTCGCCGTGCCCGACAAGCTCGTTCCCGACGCGAGCCAGACGCTCGCGATGGTCCTCCCCGCCGGAGGCGTGCAGATCTACGAGTGCCGCGAGAAGAAGGCAGGCGCCGGAGAATACGAATGGCAGTTCGTCGCTCCCGAGGCCGATCTCTACGACGCGCATGGCACGAAGGTCGGGCACCACTACGCCGGCCCGCACTGGGAGTCGGCCGACGGCAGCCGCATCGTCGGCACGCTGAAGGAGCGCGTCGACGCGCCCTCTGCGGGAGCGATTCCCTGGCTGCTTCTCACCGCGAAGTCGGTCGGCCCGCGGGGCTCCTTCAGCGACGTGACGAGCGTGCAGCGCGTGCACACCGCGGGAGGCATCGCGCCCGGGTCGGGGTGCTCCCGCGCCACCGCCGGAGCGCAGGCGCGCGTCAACTACACGGCCGACTACTACTTCTACGCGCCCAAGGCCCCGGCGGCGCAGGCGAGCCGCGACTCCGACTTCGGCGTCAGCCCGGGGTACTGATGAAGCTCATGAACGGTTCAGTTCCCTTTGTCCGCGAAGCCGGCGAAGGTCCGGCCGTCGTCTGCCTGCACGCGAGCGCCAGCACCTCGCGCCAGTGGCAGGCGCTGACGGATGCGCTCGCGCCGCGCTTCCGCGTGCTCGCCGTCGACTCCTACGGATCCGGGCAGAGCCCCGTGTGGACCGCGAAACGCCCGCTCACGCTGCGCGACGAGGTGGCGCTGCTCGAGCCCGTGTTCGCGCGCGCCGGAGGCCCCGTCAGCCTGGTCGCGCATTCCTACGGCGCCGCGATCGCGCTGATCGCCGCGCTCGAGCGCCCGGAGCTCGTCCACGCGCTCGCCATCTACGAGCCGACGCTGTTCTCGCTGGTGAACGCCCAGTCGCCCGCGCCGAACGAGGTCGACGGCTTCCGCGCCGCGTTCGCCGGCGCGGCCGAGCATTGGGACGCCGGCGATCCGGCGGGCGCCGGCCGCTGCTTCGTCGACTACTGGGCCGGCGAAGGAGCGTGGGACGCGATGCCCGAGCCGCGCCGGGGCCAGGTCGCGCTCTCCATGCGCAACCTGCGCAACTGGTACCGGGCGTGCATGTCCGACCTCACTCCGCCGCGCGCCTTCTCCTGGCTCGGCGCCCCGGTGCTCCTCATGACCGGCCGGAGCTCGCCTCCCTCCTCGCGCGCCGTGGCAAGTCTGCTCGGGCAGATGCTGCCGCGGGTCGAGGTCTACGAGTTCGACGGCGTCGGCCACATGGGACCGGTCACGCACCCGGATCCCGTCAATCGCGCGATCTCGCGCTTCCTCGAGCGGCACCGTCCCTTCCACCGCGCGGACGCCCTGCGCGCCGCCGACGTCGCGCGCGCGGACAGCCGCGATTCGGCTTCGCTGTGACCATGACTCCGAGGCTCCTCGCCCCTCGCGCCCTGCCTGGGCTAGCGCCTCAGCGTTTGCGCTCCTGCTCCTCGCTTCGCAGTGTCGTGCCTGCCCTGCCGGGCGGCCCGTACCCTCCTCCTAGCTGCGGACCGGTTTGCAGGAGCGCATCCCTTCAGGTCTTCTCGCGCAGGGTCACGAACTCCTCCGCCGCCGTCGGGTGGATCCCCAAGGTGGCGTCGAACTGCCGCTTGGTGAGACCGGCCTTCACGGCGAGCGCGAGCCCCTGGATGATCTCCGGCGCGTCCGCCCCCACCATGTGCGCGCCGGCGACGCGCTGGCTCGCCGCGTCGACGACCAGCTTTACCAGCGTGCGCTCGTCGCGCCCCGAGAGCGTGTGCTTGAGCGGGCGGAAGCTCGCCTTGTAGACGTCCACACGCCCGAGCTTCTCCCTGGCCTTCGCCTCGGTGAGGCCGACCGTGCCCACCGGCGGCTGGCTGAAGACGGCGCTCGGCACGTCGTCGTGGTCGACCGGCGTCTCCGTCCCGCCGAACAGGGTTGTCGCCACCGCCACGCCCTCGCGGATCGCCACCGGCGTGAGCGCGAGGCGGTGGGTTACGTCGCCTACCGCGAAGACATGCGGGACGCTCGAGCGGCAGAAGCGGTCGACGACCACCGCGCCCTGCGCGTCGAGCCTGACGCCGGCCTCGGCGAGTCCCAGGCCGGCGGTGTTGGGAGCGCGCCCGGTCGCGAGCATGACCGCGTCGCATTCGACGCCGGCGGCCTCGAGCGCGCCGTCCGCGCGCCGCGCGATGCCCGCGACGGTGCTCCCGAGGAGAATCCTCACGCCTTTCTTCCGCATCTCGTCGTGGAGATGCCGGCGCACGTCGTCGTCGAACCCGCGCAGGATCTGCTCGCCGCGGTACGACACCGTGACCTCGGCGCCGAGGCCGCGGAAGATGCCGGCGAACTCCGCGGCGACGTAGCCGCCGCCCACGATCAGCACGCGCCGCGGCAGCGACGGCAGCTCGAACGCCTCGTCGGAGGTGATCGCGTGCCCGGCGCCGGGGATCGCCGGCCGCACCGGCCGGCCGCCGGTGGCGACGAGGATGTGTTTCGCCGTCACGCGCTTGCCGGCGATGTCGACGGTGTGCGGGCCGGCCAGCTTCGCCGTGCCCCTGAGCACCGCGACGCCGGCCTTCTTCAGCGCGTCGGCGTAGACACCCTCGAGCCGCGCGATCTCGCGGTCCTTGCTCGAGACGAGCGCAGGCCAGGAGAACGACGCACCTTCGATGCTCCAGCCGAACCCGCGCGCGTCCTCGAGATCCTCCGAGTAGTGCGCGGCGTACGCCAGCAGCTTCTTCGGGATGCAGCCGCGGATCACGCAGGTGCCGCCGATGCGGTCGTTCTCCGCGATCGCCACCCTGGCGCCGAGCTGCCCGGCCATGCGGCTGGCGCGCACGCCCCCGGAGCCGGCCCCGACGGTGAACAGGTCGTAATCGAATCGGGTCACGGGGACCCGATGATCTCATCTGCTTCGCTTCCCGGTCTAGCCTCCGCGCAGCTGGACCGGGGGGCACTTCACCGATCCGTAGGAGCAGAACACGCAGCAATCCTCGGACTTGGGGCGCAGCATCGCCCGGCAGCGGGCGCACTCGTGGAAGTACAGGCAGGCGTCGACCGGCATGGTTTCGGACCGGGAGAAGCCGCAAAACGGGCAGGTCAGGGTCGATTCCAGCACCGGTTTGGTCGATTTCAATGGCGCTCCCCGCCTTTGGCTTATGATCCCAGGCGTTAACACCTGGAGAGGGACCGCCATGCCATTCCGGATCCGCGCCGCGTCCGCAGCCGCGCTGCTGCTCGCGTGCGCCCTCGCCTGCGCCCAGTCCGGCGGCCCGCGGACCCTGGCGGAGCTGAAGGCCGACGTGCAGGGGCGGGCCGACCGCCACGCCTATCCGGTGTCTGAGCTCGAGCCCGGGGAGGTGAAGGAGGCGCTCGCGGGCCTGAAGACCCTGGACCGCGACGAGTGGGCCGCCGCCTGGAGCGCCGTCGGCGACCGCCACATGGCGCAGGCGAGGAAGGCCGGCTCGTCCAACCCGGCCGAGGCCTCCAGGCAGTACAAGTACGCCTTCGAGTACTACCTCTTCGCGCGCTTCCCGCTGGAGAACTCCCCAGGCAAGGAGAAGGCCTATCTGAAGGCGCTCGAGGCCTTCGCCGCCTACGCGAAGATCCCCTACCCGCCCATCGAGGTCGTGCGCATCCCCTTCGAGGGCAGGGAGATCGTCGGCTATCTGCGCCTGCCCATCAGCGTCCGTCCCGCCCCGCTCGTCATCACCATCGGCGGCCTCGACGGCCGCAAGGAAAACGCAGCCTTCCGCAACGACGCCTATCTCAAGCAGGGCATCGCCTACTTCGCCTTCGACATGCCGGGCACCGGCCAGTCGACCATCCGCCAGGTCGCGCCGGGCGCCGAGCGCGAGTTCTCGCGCGTGCTCGACTACGTCGCCACCCGCAAGAACGAGATCGACGCGAAGCGCGTCGTCGTCTACGGCGGCTCCTGGGGCGGGCACTGGGCCGCGCGGCTCGCCTACACCGAGCGCGAGCGCCTGAGGGGCGCCGTCGTGCAGGGCGGCCCGGTGCACGAGTACTTCCAGCCGGCGTGGCAGAGAAAGGCGATCGGCACCCGCGAATACCTGTTCGAGCTGTTCGAGGCGCGGGCGGCGATCTACGGCGCGAAGACCCTGGACGAGTTCCTCGCCTACGGGCCGAAGATGTCGCTGAAGGACGCGGGCTTCCTCGACAGGCCCTCGGCGCCCATGCTGCTCATCAACGGCATGCGCGACACCCAGGTGCCGGTCGAGGACGTGTTCCTGCTCCTGCGCTCGGGGTCTCCCAAGGAAGCCTGGATCAACCCGCTGGGCGGCCACATGGGCAGGAGCAACGAGCTCCCGGACCAGAAGATCTTCGAGACGGTCACGCTGCCCTGGGTGGTGCAGGCGCTGCGGTGACCACCAGGGACTCCGGGGCGCCGAACGCCGCGCGCCCGTTCTACGCGAGGCTCCGGCTCGCCCTCATCGGCAGCTACGCCCTGATCGCGGCGAGTTTGTGCGGCGCCGCCGTCGTCTACGTGCTCCAGGACCGCTTGGACCGCCTCGACGAGGCGACGCGCGCCTCGAGCACCCTCGCGCGCGCGCTCGACGAGCACGTGCGCCGCACCTTCGACGCCGTCGACGTGCTGCTCGCCGACGTCGCCTACGGCATCGCCGAGGACGGCGGGATCCCCCGGGTCAGCGAGGAGCGCGTGCACCGGATGCTTCGCGCGAAGCAGGCCCTCATGCCGCAGATCAACGGGATGTTCGTGTACGGCCCGGACTCGATCCTGTACGCGGGCAGCTCGCGTGTTCCCGCGCCGCGCCTGAACGGCAGGGAGACCGAATACGTGAAGGCGCACCGCCTCGATCCGGCCCCTTCTCTCCTCTTCGTCGGCCTGCCTCAGCCCTCTCCCGTGACGGGCCTGCCGACCATCCCGACGACGCGGCGCATCCCGGGCCCGCGCGGCGGCTTCGGCGGCTTCGGCGGCGTCGTCGGCGCCTCGCTCGATCCGAGCCGCCTCGAGGCCTTCTACCGGGACCTCGGCCTTGCCCCGGGGCAGAGCCTGGTGCTGTTTCGCGCCGACGGCCTGCTGCTCATCCGCTTCCCGCACTCGCCTCACCTTCCGCCCGGGTTCGATCTCAAGAGCACGCCGCTGATGACCGAGGGCCTGAGCCGCGCGCCGATCGGCTCGGTCCACTTCAAGAGCACGCTCGACGGCATCGAGCACATCATCGCCTACCGCTCCATCCCCGACCTGCACCTGGCGGTCGCGGTCTCGAACGACGTCAACGAGATCCTCGCGCGCTGGCGCCGCGACACGGCGAGGATCGCCGGAGGCGTGGCCGGGGCTCTCGCCGCGCTGCTCGCGCTCCTGTGGGTCGCGCTGCGCGAGATCCGCGGGCGCGCCGCCGACGAGGCCCGGCTGAACGAGTCCGAGCGGCGCTTCGCGCGCACCATGCAGGCGAGCCCCGAGTCGATCACCGTCGCCGGCCTGGACGACGGGATCTTCGTCGAGGTCAACCCGGCCTGCGAGGCGCTCTACGGCTTTGCGCGCGCCGAGATGCTCGGCCACACCGGCCTCGAGCTCGGGATCTGGACGAACCCCGACGACCGGCAGCGCTTCGTCGACGAGGTGCGGCGCGACGGCGTGGTGAACGGGCGCGAGCTGCGGCTGCGCTGCAAGGACGGCAAGGTCAGGGACGTGCTCGCCTCCGCCGCGCTGGTCGAGTTCGAGGGCGAGCCGCTGCTCATGGTTCAGTCGATCGACATCAGCGACCGCAAGCGCGCGGAGGCGCGCGCCCAGTACCTGGCGACGCGCGACCCGCTCACCGACCTGCCCAACCGCACGCTGCTCTCCGAGCGGCTGTCGCACTCCATCGTCACCGCGCGGCGCCTCGGGACGAGCATCGCCGTGATGTTCATCGACGTCGACCGGTTCAAGGCCGTCAACGACTCGCTCGGACACCACGTCGGCGACAAGCTGCTCATCGCCGTCGCGGCCCGCATCCGCCGGGCCATCCGCGAGGAGGACACGCTGGCGCGCTTCGGCGGCGACGAGTTCGTCGTGGTCGTCGAGGGGCTGCGCTCCCGCGAGGCGGCCGAGGGGGTCGCGCGCAAGATCCCGGCCGCGCTCGCCGCCCCCTTCGACGTCGACGGGCACACGCTCAACGTGTCCGCGAGCATCGGCGTCACCTGCTGGCCGGGGGACGGCGACGACGCGCACGACCTGATCCGCGCCGCCGACATCGCCATGTACCGCGCCAAGGAGCGCCGCCGCGGCGACGTCCAGCTGTTCAGCGCCGACATGAACGCGCTCACCCTGCACCGGCAGAAGCTGGAGTCGCGGCTGTGGCAGGCGATCGAGCGCGGCACGCTGGAGATCGCCTACCAGCCCAAGGTCGACATCGCGGCGGGCCGCGTGTCCGGCGCCGAAGCCCTGCTGCGCTGGAACGACGAGGAGCTGGGCGAGGTGCCGCCGTCGCGCTTCATCCCGCTCGCGGAGGAGACCGGGCTGATCGTCAGCCTGGGGCGGCTCGTGCTCCGGCGCGTCGCGGCGCAGCTGCGCGTGTGGCAGGACCGCGGCCTGACCCTGAGCGTGGCGGTGAACCTCTCGGCCCGCCAGTTCAACGACCAGCTGGTGGCCGAGGTCGCCTCGACCCTGAAGGGCGCGAACGTCGACCCGCACCGTCTCGAGCTGGAGGTCACCGAGAGTATCTTCCTCGGAGGCCTGGAGGAGAGCGAGCGCATCGTGCGCCAGCTCACCGACCTCGGCCTGCTCTTCACCATCGACGACTTCGGCACCGGGTACTCGTCGCTCGGCTATCTCAAGCGCTTCCCCTTCCACAGCATCAAGATCGACCGCTCCTTCATCCACGGCATCGTCGCCGACGCCCAGGACGCGGCCATCGTGCGCGCCGTCGTGGCGCTCGCTCACAGCTTCGGGGTCAAGATCGTCGCCGAAGGCGTCGAGACCAGGGACCAGCTCGAGCGCCTGCGCGAGCTCGGTTGCGACGAGTACCAGGGGTTCCTGTTCAGCGCGGCGGTGCCGCCGGCCGAGCTGGAGAAGCTCGCGACCCGCTGATCCGCTTTGCCTTATCATTCCGGCTCGTTCGCAGGAGCCGTCGATAAGGAGCCGCTAATGTTCGTGCTGTCGGTGGATCTTCGCATCAAGCCCGAGAACGTCGAGAGCTTCACCGCCAAGGCGATCGCGAACGCCGCCGCTTCGCGCAAGGAGCCGGGGTGCCGCCAGTTCGACGTGCTGGTCGACCCCAAGGACCGCACCAAGGTGCTGCTCTACGAGGTGTATGCGGACGAGAAGGCCTTCGATGCGCACCAGCAGACTGCGCACTTCAAGCAGTACGTCGCCGAGGCGGTGCCGCTGCTCGCATCGCGCGAGCGCCACGCGTGGAAGCGCGTCGCGCCCTGAAGCGGGCCCCCGGTGGACGGCGAAGCGATCTACCGCAAGACCGAGAAAGGCAAGCTCGAGGTCGCCGAGCGCCCGGCCGGTCTCGAAGGCCACGCACGGCGCCTGCTGATCATGATCGACGGCCAGCGCGGCCACGAGGAGCTGTCGGTGTACGTGCGCGCCGGCGAGTTCGAGAGCACCCTCGCGCGCCTTCTCGCCGAGGGCTTCGTGGAGCAGGTGGGCGCGGAGGAGATCGACCCCAACCGCATCGCGCGCGCCCCCGCGGCCAACGACCCGGTGGTGTTCGCGGGCATCAAGATCCAGGCGATGGCCGAGATCCGCACCCATATGCGCGGGCGCCTGGCCTCCCTCGGGGAGATGCTGGTCGAGGAGATCAACGCCTGCCCGGACGCGCTCGCGCTGCGCGAAAAGCTGCGCACGCTCGAGGAACAGCTTGCCAAGCTGCTGGGGGCGGAGCAGGCCGTCGCGCTGGCGCGCCGCATCGGCGCCGAGCTGACGCGCCTCTTCCCCTAGCCGTCCTTCTTCTGCTGCCAGCCGGCGCGGCGGAAGCGCTGCCGGCGCGCCGCGCCCTCGGCGCGCTGCAGCGCGAACTCGCGCAAGCGCGCTTCGAGCGCGATCCGCAGGTCGCGCGGCAGCCCGCCCGCCGACAGCGTGAAGCGCGCGATCACCGGGTCGTCCTCGAGCGCGCCGCCCGAGGCGAGCTTCGAGCCGATGAAGTCCGGCGACGCGCCGCCGTCGTGGAAGTAGCCCTTGTCCTGCATCCATACCAGGGCGCGCTCGCTCGACTTCATGCCGTAGCACAGCTCGAACGCGGCGAGGCCCTGGTCGGTCTCGCGCACGAAAAGATCGAAGTCGTCGTCATGGAACCAGCGCCGCTTGCTCGCCGGATCGTCCTGCGTCACATCGAGAATCTCTCTCAGCACCGCCCCGCTCCGTTCGATTTCCAGGCGCATAGCTTACCTCAGTCGCGCGGGTTTGCCCGGGTCTCGACCGCGACGCCCGATCGCAGGGTCTGCAGAACGACGCAGCTGTGCTCGGCCGCCGACAGCAGCTTCTCCAGCGTCCTCGGATCCGTTCCGGGGGCCGCCTCGAAATCGACGCGGCAATGCATCTTCTGAAAGCCGACGGGCACCTGCCGGTCGACGGCCAGCGTGCCGCGGACGTCCACCTCGCCCGTCACGTCGACTTGGAGCGACGTGAGCGTCACCTGCAGGCGGTCGGCGATGATCCGCAGGGTCGAATCGAAGCAGGCGGCGAGCGCCGCGCAGAGCAAGTCGCCGGGATTCGGCCCGTCGTGATAGCCGCCGACGGCCGCGTGAACGCCGAAGGGCCAGACGATGCCGTAGTCCTTGCTGCCTGCCGCCACGCGCCCGTGAAACGGATCGGTGTCCACCCCGCCCGTCGTCCTGCCGCGATCGACAATCCGGGCTTCCTGTGCCGCTTCCCTGTAGCGCGCGCGGAGCGGGTCCTGCCGCGCGCGCACGTCGTTGCCGTTGCTCGGGTTCATCGGTTCCTCCTTTACCGTCAGTGACGGCTCGATGATATAAACTGCAATCCCCGGCGGCCTCACCCGTTCACCGGGAATGTTGATCCGCCTACCGAACCAGGGACGAAGAGGATGGATGCGCTGTCCGAGCTGCTCCGCGTGATCCGTCTCACGGGCACGGCGTTCATCGACGCCGAGCTGTCGGCTCCCTGGGCCGTGCGCACGCCGCCGCCGTCGGCGATCGCCGCGCGGCTCGCGCCCGGCGCGGGGAGGATCATCCCCTATCACGTCATCAGCGAAGGCGCGTGCCACGTGGAGGTCCAGGGGCTCGCGCCGCTCAGCATGAAGGCGGGCGAGGTGATCCTCTTTCCTCACGGCGACCAGCATGTCCTCATGAGCTCGCCGGGCCTCTCCCCGATGCAGATCACCACCGAGCTGGTGACGAAGCTCACCCGGCGCGACGCGATCGCGAACGTGCGCTACGGAGGCGACGGGGCGCGGACCCGGCTCATCTGCGGGTTCTTCGCGAGCGACGCCGCGCTCTCTTCGCACCTCATGGCCCGCTTTCCCAAGGTCATGCATTCGCGCCTGGACGCGGACAGCGCCGTGGCGCTGCTGCCTAAGTCCGTCCGCCCCTCCGGGAACGGGCCCCGGCCCGGCGCGGGCGCCGTGCTCGGCAAGCTCTGCGAGCTCCTGTTCGTCGACGCGATCCGCGCCTACCTCGAATCCTCTCCCGACCTGGAAGGCTGGCTCGCCGGGCTGAAGGACCGCTATGTAGGAGAAGCCCTCGCGCTGATCTACGGCCGGCCCGAGCGCTCGTGGACGCTCGAATCGCTCGCCAAGGCCGTCGGCGTCTCGCGGACCGCGCTCGCGGACCACTTCGTCCGCTGCACCGGCCTGGCGCCGATGCAGTACCTGTCGCAATGGCGCCTGCAGCTCGCCGCCGACGCGCTCGCCCAGAGCGACGAGGCGCCGAAGACCATCGCCGGAAAGGCGGGGTTCGCCTCGACCTCGGCGTTCAACCGCGCTTTCAAGCGCGAGTTCGGTGTCCCGCCGGTCGAGTGGCGGCGGAAGAGACGGCCGAAGCGCTAGGCGAGCGCCGCTTCGCTGCGCTCCCAGAGCTCGGCGGCGAGCGCCGTATTCCGGCCGGCGGCGTTCGGTGACACCGGCCTGCACCCGCTGTAATAGAGGCCCGTCTCCCTTCCCGCCGCCTCAGAGGTCGCGCAGTACAGCGTCGTCTTCGCCCCCTCCTCGTTCGAGATGAGCCTCAGGCGGTTGAGCTGCCGCAGCGGCCAGGGGAGCCTCCTCCAGATGTCGGAATCGACCACGCCGGGGTGAAGGGAATAGGTCCTCACGCCGCTCCCGACCAGGCGCCGGCCCAGCTCGGCGCTGAAGAGCACGTTGGCGAGCTTGGAGGCGCAGTACTCGGGCACGGCGGTGAGCGAGGCGGTGGGCCGGCGCACGGCATCCCAGTCGATGCCGCCCGAGTGGGTGTGCGCCTTGCTCGCGACGGTCACGATGCGCGCCGGCGCCGAGCGGAGGATGCGCGTGAGCAGGAGCTGCGTCAGCAAGAAGTGCCCCATGTGGTTGACGCCGAACATCCACTCGAAGCCCGAGGGCGTGAGGCCCCTCGCGCCGGCGACGCCCGCGTTGTTGACGAGGAGGTGCAGCGGCAGATCGCGCTCGAGGAACATCTGCGCGCACTGTCGCACCGAGTCGAACTCAGAGAGCTCGAGCGGCAGCCACTCCGCCGCCGCGCCGATCTCCTCCAGCACGGGCTGCGTCCGCTCGCGCGAGCGGCAGGCGAGAAACACGCGGAATCCCGAGCGCGCCAGCTCGATCGCGGTCACCCGGCCGATGCCGGTGTTAGCTCCGGTGACGAGGGCGACTCGGCGTGCGGGCATGCGCGGGAGTATACGCATCGTTCCGGTCAAGGATTCCTCAAGAGGCTGGGGCATTCTTGTGAAACAATGATGACCGTGCTGGAGCTCCGTCCGACCTGCGAACACTGCAACAAGGCGCTGCCGCCCGATTCGCTCGAAGCGCGCATCTGCTCGTACGAATGCACGTTCTGCGCGAGTTGCGTCGAGCGGGTCCTCGGGAATGTCTGCCCCAACTGCGGCGGCGGGTTCGTCCCGAGGCCGGTCAGGCCTTCGAAGAACTGGAAGGGCGACAACTACCTCGGCAAGGATCCCGCGAGCACCAGGGTTCGCCATCGGCCGGTCGATCCGGCGGCCCACGCGACGTTCTCGGCCGCGATCCGGGACATTCCACCGCAGAAGCGGTAGAACTAGCGCCTCGCGCCCGGACGGGTCGCGACGATCACGCCAATCAGAATGGTGGCGATGCCCACGGCGTGGAACAGCCGGAACGATTCGCCGAGGAACACGATCGCGAGCAGCGTGCCGAACGCCGGCAGCAGGTGGATGGTGAACCCGGCCGCGTTCGCGCCGACGATGGCCACGCCGCGGTTCCAGCAGATGAAGGCGCCCACCGAGGCGGCGAGCCCCACGTAGAGGGCTGCCGCGAGGCCCTCGAGCCCGGGCCACCTCGGCGGCGCGAAGACCGCTTCGACCGCAAAGGCGGGAACGAGCAGCAGCACGCCGATCACCGAGATCGCGAACAGGAACGAAAGGCCGTCGAGCTCGGCAGGCCGGCGCTTCAATAGCACCGAGTACACGCCCCACACCGGCATCGCGAGGAGGATGAGCGCGTCGCCGGAGTGGAATTCCAGTCTCCCGAGATTGGACAACTCGCCGCGCGAGAGGATGACCAGGATCCCCGCGAGCGAGATCAGCATCCCGATCACCTGCCTCCGTGTCGCGTGCTCTCGCTCGATCGCGAACGAGCACAGCAGCATGAAGGCGGGGAAGGAGGAGTTGAGGAGCACGGCGTTCACCGCGGTCGTCGTCTTGAGGCCGTAGTAGACGAGCGACTGGAACGCCGCCACGCCGAGGAGCGACAGCAGCGCGAGCATCCCGGCGGACCGCCGGATGACGGGCCACTTCCCCCGCAGCCGCGGCAGCGCGAACGGCGCGAGCGCGAGCGCGGCGATCGTCCAGCGCGACAGATTCAGGGCGTTCGGTTCGAAGGTCTCGCGCAGCGCCCGGCCGAGAACCCAGTTCCCGGCCCAGAAGAGCGTCGCGAGCGCGAGCAGCAGGAAGGCGGTCCCGCGCGAAGCGGGAGGGGCGTTGTTCAACCGGGAACCCTACTTCTTCGGCGGGAAGCGCTCCAGCATCTGCCCGACCACGTCGTCGATGCGCTTCTGCTGCTCCTCGGGCGAGAAGGCGGGCTCCGCGGCGCCGGACGCGGTCGCCCGCCACACGAGCGACTTCGACTTCGCATCGAGGAAGTCGAGCACCAGCGTGCCCTGCTTCAGCTCGATCGGCTTGCTCCGGGCCCCGCCCACCGAGACGTGCCCCGCCCTGCCGACCGGAATGCCCACCGACATGCCCACCGCGGTCGACCCGCCGTAGGTGGTCCGGCCGGAGAGCTGCATCGCGATCAGGAAATCGGGGTTGGGAGACTGCGTGCGTCCCTTCTTCGCGAGCCCGGCGTCGACCGAGCTCCGGACCCGCTTCACGAGCAGCTCGTCCTTCACCGCGTTGCCGGTCGGCGGCATCCAGTCGTAGGTCCTGAACCGGGCGAAATCCGCGCCCGTGTCGTAGTCGAAATCGACGTCGTAGCGCGGCGCGGCGCAACCCGCCAGCGCCAGGATGACCGCGAGCGCTGCCAATGGGTTCTTCATCCCTCGATCCTAGCCCGATACGGTCCTTGCCGCCACCGTACCGCAAGGCCGGGGCGAGCCGGGCGCTCGCCGGGGTATCCTTGCCCCATGCCCGGCACCGCCGATCCCGACCTCTCCGAGCGCCTCAACCGGGAGTGCCGCTGCGTCACGCTCGACCCCGACGCGCTGCGGGCGGCGCTCGAGCGCGAGTCGGGCGACCCGGATTTCTTCGCGGCGCAGCTCGCCGCGCACCCTCACCTCTTCTCGAACGCGCCGGTGTTCCTGTCGCAGGCGCACTTCGCCGCGATGTCGCGGACGGTGCGCGCGATCGAGTCGGTCGCGCGCCTCTCCGCCTACCGCGAGACGGTGCTCTCGCGCTCGCCGGAGATCGCGCGCCCGGACTTCGGCCCGCGCGGCGCCTTCATGGGCTACGACTTCCACCTCGCGCACGAGGGTCCGCGCCTGATCGAGATCAACACGAACGCTGGCGGCGCGTTCCTGAACGCCCTCCTCGCCCGCGCGCAGCACGCCTGCTGCGCCGAGATGGACGCCGGCCTGCGCCGCTCAGAGGCGTACGACTTCGACGCGGCGATGGCGCGCATGTTCGAGCGCGAGTGGCGGCTGCAGCGCCGCGAAGGCGCGCCGCGGCTCGTCGCGGTCGTCGACGACGCGCCGCAGGAGCAGCATTTCTATCCGGAGTTCGTGCTGGCGCAGCGCGCCCTCGGCCGGCACGGCATGGAGACCCTCATCGCCGACGCGCGCGAGCTGCGCTTCGAGGCCGGCGCGCTGAGCTTCGAGGGAAGGAGGATCGACCTCGTCTACAACCGCCTGGTGGATTTCTCGCTCGAAGCCCCCGAGCACGCGGCCTTGCGCGCCGCCTACCTCGCCGGCGCCGCGGTGCTGACGCCGAACCCGCACGTCTACGCCCTCTTCGCCGACAAGCGCAACCTCGCGCTCCTCTCCGATCCGGCGCTGCTGCGCTCCTTCGGCGTTCCGGAAGAGACCGTCGCGGCGCTCGCCGGCGTGCCGCGCACCGTGCCCGTCATGGCCGCGAACGCGGAAGAACTGTGGCGCAACCGCAGGAAGCTCTTCTTCAAGCCCGCGGCCGGCTACGGCAGCAAGGCCGTGTACCGCGGCGACCGCATGACCCACAAGGTGTGGGACGCCATCCGGCGCGGAGACTACGTCGCCCAGGACTACGCGGCGCCGAGCGAGCGCGTGGTCGAGGTCGACGGCGCGCCCGCCGTGCGCAAGACCGACGTGCGCCTCTACGTCTACGACGGCGAGACCCTGCTCGCCGCCGCGCGGCTGTACCGGGGGCAGGCGACCAACTTCCGGGCGCCGGGAAGCGGCTTCGCGCCGGTGTTCGTGGTGTGAGAGCCGGGGTCCGCTTCCGGGCGACTTGACGCGCGTCCCGTGTATCTGTATAAGACGCGTGCAGGTTTCAAGCACTGAACACGTAGTCCTCAGCGTACCGCTCAGATCTCCGTCCCTCTCTACTTGAAGCACCCGCAACGGGCGCAAGCTCGTCACTTTTTAACTACATTAGGTATCGATCATGAGTACAGGCAAGGTCAAGTGGTTCAACGACGCCAAGGGCTACGGATTCATCACGCCGGATGACGGCAGCAAGGATCTGTTCGTCCATTTCTCCGCCATCCAGGCAGCGGGCTTCAAGACGCTCAAGGAGAACGACAAGGTGTCCTACGATGCGACCCAGGGACAGAAAGGTCCCCAGGCGACGAACATCAAGGTGATCGCGTAATACCGCTCGCCTCCGGAAAAGCCCGCTTCGGCGGGCTTTTTTTATGGCGATGTCCGGCGCCGCCGCCGGAATCGGCCAGCCTGGGCGACTCGGGGGCCTTGAAATCCCGCGGCACTATCCCTAGATCGCCCCGCATGGCGGCCGTGCCTGCGGCATGGGCGGGCCGCCACCCTACTTATCGATACTTACAGGAGAAAGCCATGTACGAGTCGTTGCTGACTTTTCCAGGCGGCCTGTTCGAGGAGCTCGAGCGGCTGCAGCGGGACGTGCAGTCTTCGTTCGGGGCGCTGGGGCTGCCTTCCAGCATCCGCGCCGTCGCCCAAGGCGCCTTTCCCGCGATCAACATCGGCGGCACCCCCACCGCCGTCGAGGTCTACGCGTTCGCGCCGGGGCTCGATCCGAGGAACATCGAGGTCACCGTGGACCGCGGGGTGCTGACCGTCTCGGGCGAGCGCCCGGACAATCTGCCGGAGTCCGGCGCCCGGCGCAGCGTCTACGCCGCCGAGCGCTTCGCCGGCGAGTTCCGCCGCGCCGTCAGCCTGCCCGAGGACGTCGACCCCGGGCGCATCAACGCCACCTACCGCGACGGCATCCTGCGCATCAGCATCGCACGCCAGGAAAAATCCCAGCCGAAGCGCATCGAGATCAAGTGAAGGAGACGACCATGACCGACAAGCAAGTCGCAACCCGGAGCGCGCAGGCCGCGCCCGCGATGATCCCCAACGTCGACGTCGTCGAGGACGACGCCGGCATCACCATCACCGCCGACCTTCCCGGCGTGCCCAAGGACAAGCTCACCCTGCGGATCGAGGGCGAGACATTGCAGATCGAAGGCGAGATGGTGTCCGACGCGCCCGAAGGGATGGAAGCCATCTACGCCGAAGTGCGCAGCCCGCGCTACCGGCGCGCCTTCACCCTCTCGCGCGAGCTCGACACCGGGAAAATCAACGCGTCGCTGAAAGAGGGCGTGCTCAGCCTTCGCATCCCCAAGGCCGAGCACGCGCAGCCGAGGAGGATCGACGTGAAGGCCGCCTGAGGACCGTGGCCCGCCGGGTCGGCGGGCCTGCCAGTGACGCCTAGCGCATCACCAGGGTGTTGATGCGCTTGGGCACCTCGCCGACCGGCACCGTGGCCACGGCCTTCATCGCCTTCGTATCGATCACCGACACCGAGCGCGCCCCGGCGTTGGAGATGTAGAGCAGGCGACTGTCGGGCGTGGAGGTGACCCAGTTCGGCACCGCCCCGATCGGGTCGCGTCCTTCGAGCTTCAAAGCGGGCAGCGAGACGTACCCGAGCAGCTTCAGGTCGGGCAGCGAGGCCGCTGAAGGACAGGACCATTCCCGTTAGATTGCATTGAGGATCTGTGTCTACGAGGAGCACGCGATGTCCTCGATCCGCAAGAGCCCAGCCCAAATTAAAGGTTGTGGTAGTTTTGCTAACGCCACCCTTATGGTTGAAGAGTGCAATAATCCGAGCCATCCGAGACCTCAGACGTTTTGTGATGCGACGGAACGTATATTAGTCTGCTACGACACAGACTAGCGGAGTGCGGCGTTTATCTTATCAAGCACCCCCGCCCCCGGGCACAGGTCTTTCTCCGACAGTTTGTTGAACGGCATCTCCACGGTATTGAGGTGGGCGTGGAGGTCTTCGGAGTCGGGGCTGAGGTAGAGCAGCTTGGTCACAATTATGTCGGACTTGGCAGTCTGACGACGAGAGTGCCAGCGTGGAACGGTCAACGAAGCGCGCACCTGTCTCGTTGATTTTCCGAAGGAGATTGCCGATCGCGTCGCCGGGTGGTAGGGTCTGCTGGCGACTGCAGGTGCAGTCTTTCCGTCCGGGAGCCACGAGATGCCAGCGGCAACGAGCATTCCGATCGCGGGATTCAAGGAGGTCTACGACGTCGCCGCGGTCGACCGCGCGCTGCAGGAGCTGTCGCCCACCGCGAACGAGGCGCTCAAGTCGACCTACGAGAAGATGCTCAAGGCGGGCGGCGAGCGCTTTGCCGTCAAGCCCTCGGGCGTTCCGGTGATGGATTCGCTCTACGAGGATCTGCCCAATTTCTCCGAGGTGCTCGACGACATCAAGAAGCAGATCGCGCTGTGCGCCTCCTCGAACGATCCCCTGGAGCTGCCGCCGCTGCTGCTCGTCGGCGAGCCCGGGATCGGCAAGACGCACTTCGGCCGCTGCCTCGCGCAGCTGCTCGCCACCGGCTTCGGCTTCGTTTCGATGAGCGCGATGACCGCCGGGTGGATTCTCTCCGGCGCGTCCTCGCAATGGAAGAACTCCAAGCCGGGCAAGGTATTCGACACCCTCCTCCACGGCCGCTACGCCAACCCGGTGATCGTGGCGGACGAGATCGACAAGGCCGGCGCCGACACCCAGTACGATCCCCTGGGCGCGTTGTACGGCCTGCTCGAGCGCGACACCGCCTCGCAGTTCGTCGACGAGTTCGTCGAGATCCCGGTGGATGCCTCGAGCCTGGTGTGGATCGCCACCGCGAACGACGCCGCGCGCATCCCCGAGCCGATCCTGAACCGCGTCAACGTCTACGAGATCGAGGCGCCCGACCGGGAGGGCGCTCTCCGCATCGCGCAGTCGATCTACTCGGAAATACGCGGGGGCCACGACTGGGGCAAGGCCTTTCCCGAGGCGCCCGCGCAGGCGGTGCTGGACGGTCTCGCCGACCTGGGGCCGCGCGAGATGCGCCGAGCGCTCATGACCGCGTTCGGCAACGCCAAGCTCGCCGTGCGCGACGAAATTCAGCCAGGCGACCTGAGCGAAAGCCGCGCGGCGAAGAAACAGCGTATCGGGTTCTAGAAACCGGCCGGAGTCCTGCGGCGCCGGGCGTCAAAACGCCCGCAAGTGCGCATCGATCAGCATTTCGGCTGCGCGCGCTACGTTCCTTGCCGGACCGCGTACGCCCAGCGTCTGGGCCGTCACCTGCGCGCCTTCCATAAGGAGAAACAGCTGGTCGGCCAGCAACCCGGGGTTGCGGGCTTTCATCCGCGCGCAAATCGCCGCCAGCTGGCTGCGCAGTTTCGCCTTGTGCGCCTCGATGATTTTTCTGGCAGGGTGAATTTTTTCCGTGAGCTCCACCGCCGCATTTGCCATCGGGCAGCCTCGGGCCTTGGGATCAACCACGTGTTTGGCCAGAAGGGTGAACGCGGCCTTGAGTTGCATGCGTGGATCCTCGGGATGCTTGCTCGCCATCGCCTCCCACTTCTGCCAGAAGGTGGCGTCGTGCTCGCGCAGCCATTCGGCCACCAGCATATCTTTGGAAGGGAAGTTCCGGTACAGGCTCATCTTGGTGGTATCGGCTTCCTCGGCGATCGTATCCACGCCGACCGCGCGGATTCCGTTGCGGTAGAAGAGCTCCGACGCGGTATTGAAAATGCGCTTCCGCGCGCTCGCGCGATTGGCGGGCTTCCCCGGTGGGGCTGATTTGCCGTTGGTCTTGGGGCTCTTGAGCATATCCAGTCCGTGCTTGACAGGTGGGTGACCGGTCAGTATCATACCATCCTGCTTGTGACGGCAGCCAGTCTCGTCGCAAGCTCCCACCCCGATCCTTCCTGGCCGCGGGCCATTCCGGCGGCCACCAACCGATTCATAACGAGGAAATTGTCATGATGAAAATTCGTCCCCTGCACGACCGCGTCGTCGTCGAGCGCATCGAGGCGGAAGCCAAGACCGCCGGAGGCATCGTCATTCCCGACAACGCGGCGGAAAAACCCGACCAGGGCAAGGTGATCGCCGTGGGCAACGGCAAGGTTCTCGACGACGGCAAGATCCGCCCGCTCGACGTCAAGGTCGGCGACCGGATCCTGTTCGGCAAGTATTCCGGCTCCGCGGCCAAGATCGAGGGCACCGAATACCTCGTCATGCGCGAAGACGACATCATGGGCGTCGTCGCCTAAGCGCCTCACAACGAATTCAACTCAGGAGTCTCGCAACATGCCTTCCAAAGACGTACGTTTCCACGAATCCGCCCGCCTCAGGATGCTTGCGGGCGTCAATGTTCTCGCCGACGCGGTCAAAGTGACCCTAGGCCCCAAGGGACGCAATGTGATCCTCGAGCGCTCTTACGGCGCCCCCACCGTGACCAAGGACGGCGTTTCGGTCGCAAAGGAAATCGAGCTGAAGGACAAGTTCGAGAACATGGGCGCGCAGATGGTCAAGGAAGTCGCCTCCAAGACCTCGGATGTCGCAGGCGACGGCACGACGACCGCTACGGTGCTCGCGCAATCGATCGTGAAGGAGGGCATGAAGTTCGTGGCCGCCGGAATGAACCCGATGGACATCAAGCGCGGCATCGACAAGTCGGTGATCGCGGTGGTCGAGGAGCTGAAGAAAATCTCCAAGCCCTGTACCACAAGCAAGGAGATCGCCCAGGTGGGCGCCATCTCCGCCAACGCCGATGCCGAAATCGGAAAGATCATTTCCGACGCGATGGAGAAGGTCGGCAAGGAAGGCGTGATCACGGTCGAGGACGGCAAGGGCCTGCAGACGGAGCTCGAGGTGGTCGAAGGGATGCAGTTCGACCGCGGCTACCTGTCGCCCTACTTCATCAACGCCGCCGACAAGCAAATGGCGATCCTGGACAATCCGTACGTGCTCCTTTACGACAAGAAGATCGCCAACGTTCGCGATCTGCTTCCGCTACTGGAGCAGGTGGCGAAGGCCGGACGGCCGCTGCTCGTCGTTGCCGAGGAAGTCGAGAACGAAGCCCTCGCGACCCTGGTGGTCAACAATCTGCGCGGCATCCTGAAGACCTGCGCGGTGAAGGCGCCGGGGTTCGGCGACCGGCGCAAGGCCATGCTCGAGGACATCGCCGTTCTCACCGGCGGGCAGGTCATCGCCGAGGAAATGGGTCTGACGCTCGAAAAAGCGACGCTCAAGGACCTCGGCCAGGCCAAGCGCGTCGAGATTGCCAAGGAAGAGACCACGATCATCGACGGCGCAGGCGATCCCAAGGCGATCGAAGCGCGGGTGAAGAACATCCGCACCCAGGTCGAGGAAGCCACCAGCGACTACGACAAGGAGAAGCTGCAGGAGCGGGTTGCCAAGCTCGCCGGCGGTGTCGCGATCGTCAAGGTCGGCGCCGCGACCGAAATCGAGATGAAGGAAAGAAAAGCCCGCGTCGAAGATGCGCTGCACGCCACCCGCGCCGCGGTCGAGGAAGGCATCGTCCCCGGCGGCGGCGTGGTCTATATCCGGGCGCGCGTCGCGCTCGACAAGCTGAAGGGCGACAATCCCGACCAGGAAGCCGGCATCAAGATCGTGCGCCGCGCCCTGGAAGAGCCGCTTCGCCAGATTGTCGCCAACGCGGGCGAGGAGCCCTCGGTCGTGATGAACAAGGTCGCCGAAGGCAAAGGCAATTTCGGCTTCAATGCCCAGACGGAAACCTACGGCGATCTCGTCGAGATGGGCGTGGTCGATCCGACCAAGGTGAGCCGCACGGCGCTGCAGAACGCGGCCTCGGTCGCCGGCCTGCTCCTGACCACCGATGCCGCGGTAGCCGAGCTGGTGGAAGAGAAGGAAAGCGCTGGCGCCGGCGGTCACAACCACGGCATGGGCGGGATGGGCGGCATGCCAGGGATGGACATGTGATCCCGCCTGACCCGAGATTCGAGTGATCGCGGCGGACGCTACCGCAGGCTTGCGTTGATCTTCTCCAACACCCCCGCCCCCGGGCAAAGCTCTTTCTCCGACAGCCTGTTGAACGGCGTCCCCACGGTATTGAGGTGGGCGTGGAGGTCTTCGGAGTCGGGGCTGAGGTAGAGCAGGCCGGTCACGACTTCGCCTTTGGCCGCGTGGTGCGCGACGTATTCCAGCGCCTTGACGCGGTCGGTGGCGTCGTACTCGGGATGGGTCTTGCGCAGGTGGATGATGGAGCCGTCGTGCTGGGGCACGCTGATCGCATCGCCTTCGTTGTATTCGACGCTGATGGCTTCGCGCGAGGGCCAGAAGTCGAGGCGGTTGACCGCTTCGTTGTGCTCGCGCACGTAGTCGTAGCTCTTGGTCGAGCCCGGGTGGTTGTTGAACGCGACGCAGGGGGAGATGACGTCGATGAAGGCCGCGCCGGTGTGGGCGATCGCGGCTTTGACGAGCGGGATGAGCTGCTGCTTGTCCCCTGAGAAGCTTCTCGCCACGAAGGTCGCGCCCATGATGAGCGCGAGCGACACGGTGTCCACCGGCTCGTCCGCGTTCACCTGTCCCCTCTTCGCCTTGCTTCCCTTGTCAGCCGTTGCGCTGAACTGGCCTTTGGTCAGGCCGTACACCCCGTTGTTCTCCAGGATGTAAGTCATGTTCACGCCGCGACGCATGACGTGCGCGAACTGCCCCAGGCCGATGGAGGCCGAGTCGCCGTCCCCGGACACGCCGAGGTAGATCAGCTCGCGGTTCGCGAGGTTCGCGCCGGTGAGCACGCTCGGCATCCGTCCGTGCACGGTGTTGAACCCGTGCGAGTTGCCGAGGAAGTAGTCGGGGGTCTTGGAGCTGCAGCCGATGCCCGAGAGCTTCGCCACCTTGTGCGGCAGGATGTCCAGCTCCCAGAACGCCTGGATCAGCGCCGCCGAGATCGAGTCGTGGCCGCAGCCGGCGCAGAGCGTCGAGACCTTGCCTTCGTAGTCGCGGCGCGTGTAGCCGACCTTGTTCTTCGGCAGGGTCGGGTGATGCAGCTTGGGCTTGGCGAGATAAGTCATGTCAGTTTGGCTCGACTCACGACTTGGAGGGTTTCCTCGTCGTCGTCATCGTCCTCTTTGTCCTCGTCCTCATCCTCATCCTCGTCGACGCGCTTCTTCTCTTCCTCTTCCTCGTCGTCGTCCTCGGGGTCCCCGAAGGCGCTCATGCTGCCCTATCCTTCTTCACCATCGGCCGCACGTTCAGCGCCGAGACGATCTGGGTGATCTCGTTGGTGATGTAGCGCGCGGTGATCGGCGTGCCGTCGAAGTGGAGAACCGAGATCAGGCTCGCCGGGTTGATGCCCGCGTCGTTCACGAGCAGCGTCTTCAGCTGCGCGTCGCGGTTCTGCTCGACCACGAACACCTTCGAGTGCGACTGCACGAAGTCGAAGATCTCGTCCTGGAACGGGAACGAGCGGATGCGGAGCGCGTTCACGTAGATGCCCTGCCTCGCCAGCGCGTCCAGCGCCTCCGCCATCGCCGGACCGGTCGAGCCGTAGAAGATCGCGCCGAACCTCGCCGGCTCCTTGGACGCCGAGAGGATGGGCTTCGGCACCAGCGTCTTCGCCGTCTCGAACTTCTTCAGCAGCCGCTGCATGTTGTACTTGTAGTCCGGGCCCGCCTCGGAGTAGATCGCGTAGGCGTTCTTGCTCGTGCCGCGCGTGAAATAACCGCCCTTCGTCGGGTGCGTCCCCGGGTAGGTGCGGAACGGGATGCCGTCGCCGTCCACGTCGAGATAGCGTCCGAACTCCTTGCCGCTATCGAGCATCTCGGCCGTCATCACCTTGCCGCGGTCGTATTTCCTGCTGTCGTCCCACGCGAGCGGCTTCGTCAGCCGCTGGTTCATGCCGATGTCGAGGTCGGTCATGAGGAACACCGGCGTCTGCAGGCGCTCGGCGAGGTCCAGGCACTGCGCCGCCATCTCGAAGCACTCGTGCGGGTCCTCGGGGAAGAGCAGCACGTGCTTGGTGTCGCCGTGGGAGGCGTAGGCGCACTTGATCACGTCGGACTGCTGCGTGCGCGTCGGCATGCCCGTCGAAGGCCCGCCGCGCTGCACGTCGATGATGACGAGCGGGATCTCGGCGAAGTACGCGAGCCCGATGAACTCCTGCATGAGGGAAATCCCGGGGCCCGACGTCGCGGTGAAGGCGCGCGCCCCGTTCCACCCTGCCCCGACCGCGATGCCGACCGAGGCCAGCTCGTCCTCGCCCTGCACGATCGCGAACCTGTTCTTCCCCGAGTCCTTGTCCACGCGGAGTCTGGAGCAATACCTCTGGAATGCCTCAGCAAGCGAAGACGAGGGGGTGATCGGATACCAGGCGCACACCGTCGCTCCGCCGTAGACGCAGCCCAGGGCCGCGGCGGCGTTCCCTTCCATGAAGATCTTTTCGCCGACCTGGTTCGCCTCGCCTTTCAGCGGGCGCACGCGGATCCCCAGCGGGCACGACAGGTGCTCGAGCGCATAGCTGCGACCGAGCTGGAGCGCGTTCAGGTTGGGCTTGAGCAGCGCTTCCTTGCCCTTGTACTGCTCGCCGATCAGCTCGGCGATCACCAGGGGATCGATATTGAGCAGCGCCGAGAGCGCACCCACGTAAATGATGTTCTTGAAGAGCTGCCGCTGCCGCGCGTCGGTATAGGCCTGATTGACGATCTCGGTGAGCGGCATGCCGATCACGTTGATGTCGTCGCGGAGCCTCGATCTCGGCAGCGCCTTGGTGTTGTCGTAGAAGAGATAGCCGCCCGGGTCGATCTCCTTCACGTCCTGGTCCCAGGTCTGCGGGTTCATCGCGACCATCAGGTCGACGCCGCCGCGGCGGCCGAGCCACCCGGACTCCGACACGCGCACCTCGTACCAGGTCGGCAGCCCCTGGATGTTCGAGGGGAAGATGTTGCGCGGGGAGACCGGCACGCCCATCCTGAGGATGGCCTTCGCGAACAGCTCGTTCGCCGAGGCCGAGCCCGAGCCGTTGACGTTGGCGAACTTCACGACGAAGGCGTTGACGGATTCGATGCGCTTCGTCATGGTGTCTTTACGCCGCTTTCTTCTGCGGGGTCCGGCAGCCGTGCCCGGCGTGCGTCAGGTCGAGCAGGAACTTCTGCATGTCCCAGGCACCCGTCGGGCAGCGCTCGGCGCACAGGCCGCAGTGCAGGCACACGTCCTCGTCCTTGACCATGACCTTCGAGGTCTTGAGCGGGGCGGAGACGTACAGGTCCTGCGTCGGGTTTTTCGCGGGGGCGGTGAGGCGGGTCCGCAGGTCGGCCTCCTCGCCGTTCTGAGTGAAGGTGATGCAGTCCATCGGGCAGATGTCGACGCAGGCGTCGCACTCGATGCACAGCTTGTCCGTGAACACCGTCTGCACGTCGCAGTTGAGGCAGCGCTGCGCCTCCTTGAAGCCCGTCGCCGGGTCGAAGCCGAGCTCGACCTCGACCTTGATGTTCTTCAGCGTGATCGCCTTGTCCTTCCACGGGACCGCGTAGCGCAGGTCGGGCGAGATCTGGTTGTCGTAGCTCCACTCGTGGATGCCCATCTTCTGGGAGCTGAGGTTCACCATCGGCGAGGGACGCTCCTTCAGATCTTCGCCGTGGACGAGTTTATCGATGGAGATCGCGGCATCGTGGCCGTGCGCCACCGCCCAGATGATGTTCTTCGGGCCGAAGGCCGCGTCGCCGCCGAAGAAAACGTTCTTCGCGGTCGACTGCATGGTCGCCTTGTCGACCACGGGCATGCCCCATTTGTCGAAGGCGATCCCGCAGTCGCGCTCGATCCAGGGAAAGGCATTCTCCTGCCCGACCGCGACGAGCACGTCGTCGCACTCGAAGCGCTGATCGGCCTCGCCGGTGGGTACTAGGCTCCTCTTGCCCTTGCCGTCGTAGACGGCCTTGACCTTCTCGAAGGTCATGCCGGTGAGCCTGCCGTTCGAATGCTCGAAAGTCTTCGGCACGAGGTAGTTGAGGATGGGAATGCCCTCGTGCTGCGCGTCCTCCTTCTCCCAGGGGCTCGCCTTCATCTCCTCGAAACCCGAGCGCACGATCACCTTCACGTCCTCGCCGCCGAGGCGCTTCGACGACCGGCAGCAGTCCATCGCGGTGTTGCCGCCGCCCAGCACGATCACGCGCCTGCCGATCTTCGTTGTGTGCCCGAACGAGACGGAGGACAGCCAGTCGATGCCGATGTGGATGTTCTTCGCCGCTTCCTTGCGGCCCGGGATGTCGAGGTCGCGCCCGCGCGGCGCGCCCGAGCCGACGAAGATCGCGTCGTAGTCTTCCGACAGCAGCTTCTTCATGCTGCCGACCTTCGTGCCGCCGCGGAACTCCACGCCGAGGTCGAGCACGTAGCCGACCTCCTCGTCGATCACCTCCATCGGCAGGCGGAAGCGCGGGATCTGCGACCAGATCATTCCGCCCGCGCGCGGATCCTGGTCGAACACCGTGACCTGGTAGCCGAGCGGAGCGAGATCGCGGGCGACGGTGAGCGAGGCCGGACCGGCGCCAATGCACGCGATCTTCTTGCCGTTTTTCTTCGCCGCGGGCTTCGGCATCTTCGCCTTCACGCCCGCCGCTTCCTTGTTGTCCGCGGCGACGCGCTTCAGGCGGCAGATCGCGACGGGCTCGGGCTTGGCGCTGTTGTGCTCCTCGACGCGTCCGCGCCGGCACGCGGGCTCGCACGGGCGGTCGCAGGTGCGGCCGAGGATGCCGGGGAAGACATTCGAGGTCCAGTTGACCATGTAGGCGTCGTCGTACCGACCCGCCGCGATCAACCGGATGTACTCGGGGACTGGAGTGTGGGCCGGACAGGCCCACTGGCAATCGACGACTTTGTGAAAGTACGCGGGTGCGCCGATATCAGTGGGCTTCAAAACTCTGTTCCTCCACGCGGGCGCCGCCGTTTCTCATTCCGCACCGCCCACCACGGGGGCTAAGTCTACCGATTCGCTAGAGCAGTTAAAAGACTTTGTATTCAATTACTAGGATCTCGCGCTCATCGTAGCCCTTCCTCGCTTACCTGGTCCTTACAGGAGGCATATAGAAATAGCATTAATATCATATTGTATGCTATTGATTGAAATCATATAAACAAAATCTACGACGCGCTTCCCGCAGGTCGGAAAGGCGAGTCAGGGAAGCCGGGGATCCTTCATCTCGCGCGCAATGCGCTGGCGCTCGCGCTTCGCACGGGAAGGCGCTACGAAAATCCACCACGTCAGGGCCACCGACCCGAGCAGCGTCAGCACGCCCTCCAGCAACTGCCAACCTGTGCCCATTCCATCTTCCATCTTCTTTTCGCGAAAGGGATGGGCATGCTACTCGCTCCCCCGTGCCGCTACAAGGGGGAAAACTACGTCCGCATCAGCCACTCGAGCGCGGCCTCGCGCCCGGCAAACGTCTGCACATTCCAGCCGCGGTTCGCGCACGCGGTCCTGTAGAACTGCGCGGCCTCGACGGCCTTCGGCGAGGTGGGAAGGATCACAGCGATGCGGCTGAGCGGATCGAACCCTTCGTCGACGTACTGCTCCTCCGGCAGCGCGACGAGGTCGAAGAACGAGGCGGTCACTTCCCATCCGTTCGCATCGATGAGGAATCTCCTCACTCCCGCCTTGCGCTGTAGGCCGGCGCATTCGGCCGTCGAGGCCCGGAGGTCATGGCGGGTGATCGGCCCGTGGAAGGCCAGCTCGGCGATGCCGGTCCGGCGATCGTGCTTGACGGTGTGCGGTATGGCCCCCCCTCGCGCCTGCATGGGAGTAAACACGGGAATCCGCCGTCCCATTTCAGGAATATGACGGTCGGCCTACCGCAACCGGGCGGTAATTTTTGGGACATTCCGTCGAAAGCCGCCCCAGTCCTGGAATAACTCTTGCTCTCAACGGGTATACGCGGGACGGGCCAACAACGAAGAAAAGGAGAGGGTCAATGGGTCTTCGGCTGAAATTCAATCTGGCGCTCTTGATCGTATTCGCGGTGGGCTTCGCGGCATCCGCGTACGTGTCCTACAACCTGCTGCAGAAGAACGCCCGGGACGAGGTGCTGCGCAACGCCGGGCTGATGATGGAAGCCGCGCTGTCGATGCGCGCCTACACCGTCGGCCACGTGCGCAGCCGGCTGGCGCAGAAGGAAGACGAGTTCCTGCCCGAGAGCGTGCCGGCGTTCGCGGCCACCGAGATGATGAACCAGCTGCGCATGAAATACACCGACTACATCTACAAGGAAGCCGCCCTCAACCCCACCAACCCGCGCGACAAGGCCGACAACTGGGAGGCGGAGATCGTCAACGAGTTCCGGGGCAATTCCGCGCTCGCCGAGCACTCGGGCGTGCGCGCCTCCGCGTCGGGACCCTCGCTGTTCCTCGCGCGGCCGTTCCGGATCAAGGACGCCGCCTGCCTCGCCTGCCACAGCACGCCCGAGGCAGCGCCGGTGTCCATGGTGAAGCTCTACGGCACGGACAAGGGGTTCGGCTGGCAGCTGAACGAGGTCATCGGCGCGCAGATTGTGTCGGTGCCGATGTCGCTGCCGATCGCGAACGCCCACCACGCGTTCCGGACCTTCATGCTGTCGCTGGCCGCGGTGTTCGTGGCGATCTTCATCATCCTGAACCTGATGCTCTACTTCCTCATCGTGCGTCCGGTCAGGCGCGTTTCCGCCGCGGCCGATCGCCTGAGCGCTGGAAGACGGAGCTCGGCCGACGAGGCGCACCTGGAGCTGCCCGAGTCGGGCAAGGACGAGGTCGCGCTCCTCGCGCGGTCGTTCAACCGGATGCGGCAGAGCATCGAGACCCTGGTCAAGGCGGCGGACCACCAATAGCGCCGCGAGGCTAGGAAATCCGCTTCAGCGTTTGTCTTGCCGCCGAATCGCGGCGCCGCCGCGATTGAGGTGGATCCTGGGCCAATGGTGCGGATGTTGGCTCGCCCTGTGCACCAGGAAGAACATTCCGGCGCCCGCCGCCGCAACGACCAAGAGCAACAGCAGCGGAACGATCCATCCGGAAACCCAGCCCCACATCGGCATGGGCTCGGGCGAGTACAGCGCGGGGTCGCCCACGGGCCACTGCTGCGCGCCGGCGAGCGTCGCGGCGCAGAGTCCATACGCGAGAGCAGTCCACCTACCGGGTTTGGTCGTCATTGCGCACCTCCTCTCGCCAACCAAGACCGTGAAACGAGATTCACCAGTCCAATCTAGATTGTGGCGCAGGCGCGATGTTGATCCAAATCAAGAACCGTGCGGTTCCGGCGCCGGGAGAAGCGTGGTAGGGCGTGTAGGGATCGAACCTACGACCAACGGATTAAGAGTCCGCTGCTCTACCAGCTGAGCTAACGCCCCTTTGAGCCGGATTTGCCGAGTGGAAACTGCGGGCGAATTCTAGCACGCTCGGTCACGTCACCGCGACCGGCGCGAGCGCGTCGATGTCGGTCGCGACGTCGACGATCGCAGGCCGGTCGGCCTTGAGCGCGCGCTGGATCGCGGGGCCGAGCTCGGCCGGCTTCTCGACGCGGATGCCGAGCGCGCCGATGTCCTCGGCGACTTTCGCGAAGTTCACCATGCGGTAGGTCCACAGCTCCCTCGCCTGCTCGGTCTGCTCGCCGCCGTAGACGCGGTCGAAGCCGCGCTTGCTCTGGTTGCCGCTCGCGTTGTTGTTCACCACGGTCACCGAGTTGATCTTCCAGCGCACCGCCGTCTCGATCTCCGCGACGTGGTACCAGAATCCCGCGTCGCCGGTGAACACGACGACCGGCCGGTCCGGGCAGGCGCACTTCGCGCCCAGGCCCGCCGAGAACGCCCAGCCGAGGTGGCCGGCCGAGCGCATGTAGCTCTGCGTAGCCGCGCGCAGGTCGTACATTCCGCCCATCCACATGCCTGCGTGGCCGGTGTCGACGAGCACGATGCCGTCGTCCGGGACGTGCCTGGTGAGCTCGGCGCACATGCGCTCGGGACGGATCGGCACGGCGTCGGACTCGAGCATGGGCTTGACCTTCGCGTGCCATTCGCGGCAGACGCCCTGCGCCTGCTCGACCCAGGGCCTTCGCTTGGCCGCGGTCCTCGCGTCGGCGCGCTCGGCCATCCTTGCGAGCACCACTCTTGCGTCGCCGAGCACCGAGGCTTTGAGCGGGTAGTTGCGGCCCAGTGCCTCGGGATCGATGTCGATCTGGATCGCCGGCGTGCCGATCTTCGGCACCGCCCAGAAGTGCGTCGTCATTCCGCCGGTCTCGGTGCCCACGAAACAGACGAGGTCCGCCTGGCCGATCACTCTATTGGCACTTTCCCGTGAATACGTGCCGCACACGCCCACCGACAGCGGATGCACTCCGGGAATCGAGTCCTTGCCGTTCAGCGACGTCGCCACCGGGATCGCAAGCTTCTCGGCGAGCGCGACCAGCTCCCTGCCCGCTCCCGAGGCGCGCACGCCGCCGCCCGCGACGATCACCGGCCGCACGGCGCGCTCGAGGACATCGACCGCCGCGACGATGCTCCCCGCGTCGGGCTCGGGCCGGAAAGGCGGCACTCGCGCGAACTGTCCCTCGACGAGCGGCTCGATGTCCGCCTCCTCGGCGTCGACCTGCCCCTCGTTGCCGCGGAACTGCAGGTGCACCGGTCCCGGCGTGCCCGACACCGCGACGCGGAAGGCCTGGCGCACCATGTCGGGAAAGCGCGATACTTCGTCCACCGTCGCATTGAGCTTCGTCACCGGCTCGAACGCCGGCACGTCGTCGACTTCCTGGTAGACCTTGCGGAATTTCGTCTTCGGGTCGCGCCCGCCGGTGAACGCGATCACGGGTGAATGCGCGAGGTGCGCGTCGCGCAGCCCCGCGGCGAGGTTGAGCGCGCCGATCACCTGCGCCATGCACACCCCGGGCCTGCCCGAGGCGCGCGCGTAGCCGTCTGCCATGTACGCAGCCGACTTCTCCCCGTGCGTGTGAATGCGCTTGATCTTGGTGCGCATCTCCATCTCGGCGAAAGTCCGCCGCAGCACCGCCGGCACCATGAAGACGTGCGATACGCCGTAGCCCGCGAGCATGTCGGCGAGGCACTGCGCTCCGGTCATTCTTGCCATGGCTACTTGATCGCGAGCGGGTTCGTCGGCGAGCCCACTGCACCGGTGATCGGGATCGCGGGGGCGACGAACAGGAACTCGTAGACCTTGTCGGCGGCGCAGTCCTCGGCGAGGTCCTTCACGTAGAAGATCTCGCCCATCGTCATGCCCATGATGGGGATGGTGATCCAGTGCCAGGGCTGGTTGACGCCGGGCTCGGTCTCGTTGGGACGCACCTCGCAGCCCCAGGTGTCGGAGGCGAGCGCGGCGAGCTGGGTGCGCTGTATCCATTCGAGCGTCTCGAAGGCGAAGCCAGGCGCGTCGCCGCCGGGATAGCCGTCCCAGCTGCCCGCCTCGAGCTTCGCCTCCATCTGCCCGGTGCGAACGACGACGAAGTCGCCGCGCTTCACGGAGACGCCCTGCGCCTTCGCCGTCCGGTCGAGATCGGCCACGGTGATGCCGTAGCCGTCGTCGAGAACCTTCTTCCCCAGGGCCCGCGGCACGTCGAGGAACACGCCTCGCCCCACCATGCGGTTCTTGGTTTTCTCGATGCCGCATTTCTGCGCGCCGTTCGAGGTCACCTCCCGGCAGTCGTAGCCGTTCCACATCGAGTTCTCGTAGAACACATGGCCCAGGCCGTCCCATTGCGTGCCGCACTGCAGGGGCATGACCACCATGTCGTCGGCCGCGCGGATGCCGCGGTGGTCGAGCACGCCCGAGTAGGCGTCGGTGCCGGTGCGCAGCATGGTGTGCACCGGGTTGATCCGCCCCATCGCCGGGTACTTGCTCTTCGCGCCCTGCGGCCCCGCGTTGTCGAAGTTGAGCGCGAGCGAGATCACCTTGCCCTTCTTCACCAGGCGCGCCGCGGCAACGATGTCTTCGGGGCTGGTGTAGTTGAGCGTGCCGATCTCGTCCGCTGGCCCCCATTTGCCCCAATTCTTGTACTTTTCCGCGGCGTCGCGGAGGTCTTGTCGGGTAAGCTTGCGCGCAGGCATGGGAAGTCCTTGTTCGATTCGTATTCGTGAAAGAGGACGGGGTGTTCTACTTTATCGCACGCGGCCCGCGGAGGTCGAGCCGCGCGGGCGGTGATAAGATGTCCCGAGGAGGGTGGTCATGAGAAGAAACGCTGTTCGAGCCCTCGCGCTCGCCGCGGCATGGCTGTTCGCCGCGGCCTGCTGCGCGCAGGAGTGGCCGAGCAAGCCGGTGCGCATCGTCGTGCCCTTCGCCCCGGGCGGGCCGGTCGACATCATCGCGCGCATCCTTGGCGTGAAGCTCGCCGACGCCTTCGGCCAGCAGTTCGTGGTCGAGAACCGCACCGGCGCCGGCGGCAACATCGGCGCGGCTGTCGTCGCGAAATCCGCGCCCGACGGCTACACGCTGCTCACGACCTCCTCGGCGATCGTGGTGAACATGAGCCTGTACGAGAACCCGGGCTACGACGCCGAGCGCGATTTCATCGCGGTGGCGACCGCCGCCTCGCAGCCCAACATGATCATCGTCACCGCGAACGACCCGGCGCGCACCCTGCGAGAGCTCATCAAGGAGTCCCGGGGCAAGCAGATCGCCTTCGCTTCCCCGGGGAGCGGCACGACGCCGCACCTCACCGGCGAGAACGTCCTGCGCGTCCTCGCCAAGCTCGACGTCACCCCGGTTCACTTCCGCGGCGCCGGCCTCGCCGTCACGGCGGTCGTCCAGGGCGAGCCGCCCATCGGCTGCATGGCGATCTCCGGGCCGCTGCCCCAGGTGAAGGCGGGCAAACTGCGCGCCCTCGCGGTCTCGAGCGCCAAGCGCATTCCGGCCCTGCCCGACGTGCCGACGCTCGCCGAGGAGGGATTTCCCGGCGTGGAGGACTACACCTGGGTGGGCGTGTTTCTGCCCGCCGGAACGCCGGCCCCGATCGCGCAGAAGCTGAACGCCGCCGTGAACCGCGCCCTCGATGCCGCCGACGTGCGCGAGCGGCTCGCCGCGAACGCCTTCGACCCGGTTGGCGGGACGCCGCAGCAGGCCGCGGACTACGTGAAGGCCGAGATCGTCAAATGGGCAAAGGTCGTGCGCGAAACCGGCGCGAAACCCGACTGAACCGCGGGCCGGAGCTTGCGCGAGGCGCAGTCTGGAATAGACTGCGCCCCCAAGGGGTCTGTATAGTCTGGCTGGCCAAACCGGCATCGCCGGTCGGGGGAATTCGACACCATGGGGAATCCAACCGCGGCTCACGCGGGCAGCGCCCTTGCGTTGCTCGCGCTCGTCGCGGCGCTGGCGCTGAAGTGGGGCGAAGCCCGGGCTGACGAGCTTTTCAGCGCCGAAGGCGGCGTGTTCCACGACAACAACCTCTCGCGCGCCCTGTCGGCCGCCGACATCGTCGGCGACACGGCGCTGAACGCCGCGGCGTCCGCCGGTTTCCTGTTCGCGCCGGGCGACCGCGACATCATGACGCTGACCGGCGACCTGCGCGGGACGGCCTTCTCGCGGTTCCACGGCATGAGCAGCGCCGCGCTCGGCGCCACCGCCTCGTGGACGCGGAAGTTCGGCCTCGGCGCCTTCGCTCCCTGGGCCAGGATCTCCGCCTATGCGGCCGACGTGTGGTACGACGAGAACGTCCGCAACGGCTGGCGAACGGGCGTCGCCCTCCGCGGGGGCGAGCGCGTTTCCGAGCGCCTGGATCTCTCGGCCGGCGGCAGCTTCGAGCGCTATCGCGCCGACAGCGCGACCGCCGTGGTGCCGGGAATCTCGGGGGACGCCTTCACCGTGCTGGGGCGCAACCTTTTTGCGCGCGCGGACTACGCGCTCGCCGAGCGCTGGACCGGCTTCGGCGCCGTCGCGGGCAGGTGGGGCGACGTCACCGCGAGCACGCGCATCGGACCGGAGATCTTCGAGTATTCGAACGCGATCGCGGCCGATCCCGCCTTCGGCTCCGACTACTTCGCGTACCGCATTTCCGGGGCGACGACGTGGGAGTTCCTCGCAGGAGCGAGCTACGCGCTGGGCGACCGGTCGTCGGTGAACCTGGCGGTCTCGCGCGCGCTCACCTACGCCTCGGGCGGCATCGAGTACCAGAGCACCCGGGTCAATGCGAGCCTCGTCTTCAGCTACTAGGAGCATCGCGCTCGCCTGCCTCGCCCTGCTCTCCGGGCCGGCGGGAGCCGCGCAGCTCGCGGCGAGCGTGACCGACCAGGACGGGAATCCCCTCGCCGACGCCGTCGTGGTCGCGGTCCCGCTGCAAGGCGTCGCCCTGCACCCGCCGTCCGCCGGCCGGGAGATCGTCGACCAGATCAACCAGGAATTCGTGCCGCGCGTGAAGCCGGTCTTCGTCGGAACCCCGGTCTTCTTCCCCAACAAGGACAACATCCGCCACCAGGTCTACTCGTTCTCGCCGGCCAAGCAGTTCGAGCTGCCTCTTTATGCGGGCACGCCGGCGAAGCCCGTCGTGTTCGACAGGCCCGGCGTCGTGGTGCTCGGCTGCAACATCCACGACTGGATGATCGGCTACATCTATGTCTCCGAGTCGCCCTATTTCGCCAAGACGGGCGCCGATGGGAAGATCGTGCTCGGCGATCTTCCCGCCCAGGCCTACCGCGTGCGCGCGTGGCATCCGCGCCTGCAGGGGCCCGAGAGCGCCACCCAGCAGACCGCCGACCTCGTCGGCAGCGGTCGTGCCGAGCTGTCCTGGAAGCTCGTCCTGAAGCCCGAGATCCGCATCCGGCGCGCTCCGGTTCCCGGCATGCGGGGACACTACTGATGCCACCGCACTCCGCCTCGCTGCCCGGCGGGAAATTCCGCTTCGCCGGGCTTGAGCGGCGCATCGTGCTCTTCGTCGCCGGCCTGCTCGTCCCCGTGCTAGGCAGCGTGCTGCTGGTGGTCAACGAGGTCAACCAGCGCAACGCGCGAGCCGCGATCGACGACGGCCTTGCGAAGGGCGCGCGTGTGTTCGAGCGCCTGCTCGAACAGAACAACCGCCAGCTCATCCAGGCGGCCCAGGTCCTGTCGCTCGATTTTGCTTTCCGCCAGGCGGTCGCGATGCGCGACCTGCGGACCACCGAGTCGGTGCTCGCGAACCACGGTGCCCGCATCGGCGCCGACCTCATCGTCCTGGTGTCGCTAGACCGGCGGGTGATCGCCGACAACCTGGGCAGCCGGTTCGTGGCGCGTCCCTTCCGGTTCTCCTGGCTGATCGACGCCGCCGAGGCCGAGGGCCGGGCGGCGGGGATGGAGGTCTTCGACGACGGGCAGCTGTACCAGCTCGCCGTCGTGCCGGTGCGCGCGCCCGAGCCGATCGCGTGGGCGGCCTTCGGCTTCCTCGTCCGCGACCGCCTCGACAAGGAGGTCCTGAGCCTCACACGGCTGGGCGTGTCCTTCTTCGGCGGGGCGGCTGGCGCAGACATCTGGACAGTGCTCGATTCCACCCTTCCGGCGGACCAGGTCGAGGCACAGCAGCGCATCCTCCGTGGGGACGACGCCCGCGCCAGGCATTCGCTCACGGTCGAGTCGCCGCAGGGAGAGTACCGCACGCTGGTGATGCCGCTCCCAGGGCGCGGGACGATCCGGATCGTCGCGACGCTGGCGCAGTCCGTCGACGAAGTCCTCGCGCCCTACCGCCGGCTCGAGACCATCCTCCTCGTCCTGGGCGCGGCCGCGCTCGCGATATCCGCGGTCGGCGGCGTCGTGATCGCGCGCGGAATCACGCGGCCGATCCACGCGCTCGCCGACATGTCGCGCCGCATCGAGGAGGGCGACTTCACGCGCCCCGTCGCGATCGAGGGCAAGGACGAGATCGCCGAGCTGGCGCAGCGCCTGGACCGGATGCGCGAGGGCCTGGCGGCGCGCGAGGACCAGATCCGAAGGCTCGCCTTCCGCGACGTGCTCACCGACCTTCCCAACCGGACGCTGTTCAACGACCGCCTGCGTGTCGCGATGGAGCTCGCCGAGCGCGAGCGCAAGCCGCTCTCGGTGCTGCTCCTCGACCTCGACCGCTTCAAGCAGATCAACGACACGCTGGGACACCAGACCGGCGACCAGGTGCTACAGCAGACCGCGAAGCGCCTGGCGGCGCTGCTGCGCAAGTCCGACACGGTCGCGCGCCTGGGCGGTGACGAATTCTGCGTGCTCCTCGACTGCAGCGTGGAGATCGCGAAGCACATCGGCCAGAAGATACTTCAGGACCTGGAGGAGCCCATCGTCATCGGCGAGCACGCGCTCGACGTGCGCGCGAGCATCGGCATCGCCGGCTATCCGGTCGACAGCGGCGACCCCGAGACTCTGATGCGCCACGCGGACCTCGCGATGTACTCGGCCAAGCGCGGCAACCTCGGCATCGCTGCGTACGACGCGACCCTCGGCCGGCACCGCCGCGAGCAGCTCTCGCTCCTGAGCGAGCTGCGCCGCGCCATCGACAACGAGGAGCTGCGGCTGGTATTCCAGCCGAAGATCGACCTGAAGAGCGGCGAGATCGCGGGCGCCGAGGCGCTGGTGCGCTGGCAGCATCCCGAGCGCGGCGTGGTGCCTCCAAACGACTTCATCCCCTTCGCCGAGCAGACGGGGTTCATCAAGTCGATCACGCGCTGGGTGATCGACGCCGCGGCGCGCCAGAGCAGCCGCTGGAGCGCGCTCGGCATGTCGCTCCAGCTGGTCGTCAACATCTCGGTGCAGGACCTGCTCGACGCGGGGATGCCGGACGCGGTCCTCGCCGCCCTGGAGCGCAACAAGGTGCCGGCCCGCTCGCTCGGGCTGGAGATCACCGAGAGCGGCGTCATGCAGGACCAGGCGGCCGCGATCGCGGTGCTGAAGCGCCTGCGCGGACTCGACATCGATCTCGCCATCGACGATTTCGGCACCGGGCACTCCTCGCTCGCCTACGTCAGGCAGCTCCAGGCCACCGAGCTGAAGATCGACCGCTCCTTCGTGCGCAACCTCGTCCAGGACGACAAGGACCGCGCGATCGTGCTCTCGATCATCGAGCTCGCCCACAACCTGGACCTGACGGTGGTCGCGGAAGGCGTCGAGGACCGCAGCTCGCTCGAGGTGCTGCGCAAGCTCGGCTGCGACCTGGTGCAGGGGTACGTGTTCGCCAAGCCGCTTCCCGAGGCCGAATTCCGCGAATGGGTCGCCGCCTGGCGCCCGTCGGCGGCGCGCACGGCCGCCTGAGAGCACCTAGCCGCGCAAGGTATCAAGGAGGGCCCTGAGCTGCTGCACGTTACCGCAGGCCCCCGAGCGCAGGGCCCTGCGCATCACGTCCTCGGACTCCCCGGACAGGACCCAGCCGAGCGCGGGCGCGGGACCCGCCTCCCGGCACAGGCGGAACTGGAAGTATGCCCCCCCGTTCTCCTCGGCAAAAGCGCGCAGCTCCGACGCGGCCAGCAGCCCGCGCGCGTCGCGCGTGTGCAGCAGCGCCCGCAGCGGGCTAAGGACTTCGGCCGCCCAGGTCTCGCGCGCGGCGGCGCGCGGCCGCTGAGGATCGGCGCCCGGAAGGTCGTCCTCGCCCAGCTCCGGATCGTTGCTGATCAGCACCGCGACGGGCCGGACCTTGCCGCGGCTCAGCGTGTCGGTCGCGGCCTTGAGCACCTCGCGCGCGGTGACCGCGCCGAAATTCTCGAAGTAGCCGCCGTCGACGAGGTGCGTCCGGTCCGCGAGCGTGCCGGCGGGCGAGAGATAGGTGAATCGCGCGCTGGTGTGCGCCGCCGTGCTCGGGCGGATCTCCGCGCCCGCCGGGAGGAGCTGGTACAGATCGTAGGCGTCGCGGAACACCTTCGGCGCCCCGGCGACGTCGAGGTTGCTCGCGATCACGCGCTTGCCGGTCTCGACGTGGGTGCTGTTCAGCAGGAGCGCCGGCACGAACCGGCCTTCCGGCCACAGCGCGCGGAACCCGCGCTCGGCCCAGACGTCCTCGCCGAAGCCGGCGCGGCGCCAGGCGAGCTCCCAGCTCTGCTCGAGCGCCTGCGCGCGGTCGGGAAAGCCGACCGGGAAGAAGCGCTGCATCAGGTCCGGGAACAGCAGCGCCGCGACGGGCGGCGCGAGGAAGTCCTGCGAGAGCACCGCCTGCCCCGCGCACTCGATGCGTCCGGTCCCGGCTCCCATGTCGCCGCAATTTCCGGTGCGGTCCGAGAGCGACACCTCCCCGCTCGCGAGCGTCACGTAGACGGCCGCACCCAGGCTGCCTCCGGAGACGGCGCTCACGGCGAAGAGCTGCCGGTTGAACGCGGCGACCCGGTCCTGGATCGCGCCCAGCACCGTCGCCGTCCAGTACGCCGCGCGCAGGCCGCCGCCCGCTGTCGCCACGACCACGAGGTTCGAACGTCCGTCGGACTGGCGCGGCGCCTGGGCCTGCCAGCGCTCAAGCGCGTCGTCGAGCCGGGTCGGGCTCGCCGGCTGGGCCTTCGGCAGCGTCCGGAGCGCGTGGTTGTCGAGGGCAGGGAAGAAGCTCCACACGATCGCGAGGAGGACGAGAAGGCTGATCACCGGATAGCCGCCGCGCGTATCCACCTCGCCCGCCGCCGCCTCGCCGAGGCGCCGCCGGCCCCCCGCGCTCGACCACAGCACCAGCAGGCTTCCCACGGGGACGAGCATCGAGAATCCGAGGAAGGGCACCGCCGCGGCACCGAAGGTCCAGCCGAAGCCGACGGCGTCACGGCACACCCACACGGTGAGCACCGCGGCGCAGGCGAGCGTTGCGGCCAGGATGGCGATCGAAAGCAGCGGCAGCGAGCGCAGGCCGCTCCCCGCCCCTTCGCGGCGCACCAGCAGGGCGCGCCTCCAGCCGGCCGCGTTGCCCGCGAAGCTCGCGACCAGCGTCTTGCGAAGGACGAGAAAGGCGTAGAAAAGCGCGCCTTCGATCGCGAGCGCCGCGCCGATCAGCCACGTTCCCGTGAGCGCGCACACGGCGGCGGCGACGACGTAGCTTCCCGCGGCAATGATCCGCGGCGTCTCGACGATGATCGCCCTGACCCGGCCCGGCCTCGGATGGGCAAGCGGCGCGTCGCGGTCGCCGAAAGTGAGGTCGAGAAGCAGGCGCGCCCAGTACCAGCTCTGGAAGGCCCAGAGAAACACGCACACGTCGAACCACAGGGTCTTGCTCAGGCCCTCCGCGGGCAGCCGCACGGTGAACTCCTGGCCTTGCCCCGAGAACAGCAGCGCCGCGCCCGCCGCCACGACCAGCGCGCTGAAGCGGCACGGCCGCAGCACGGTGACGACGTCGCGGATGAATTGCCAGGCTCTGGCCAGCCCTTCGAGCACGCGGTTCATGCGTTCTTCCTCCCCTTGGCGGACCTTCAGCCGGCGGACCGGGCGAGCTTGTCGAGCCGGGCCCGCACCAGATCGACGTGCGAGCGCAGATTGTAGAGATACTCGGAGAATGCGAGCGGCGTGGCGATGTGGCTGACGCTCTGCTCGATGTCGTCGAGCCGCTCGCGCAGCGCGCGCAACTCGGCCGCGCTACCCCCCTTCTCCATGTCGACCTCCAGGACCTTGAGCTTGCCGTACCAGCGGTAGATGCGCGACTTGATCCGCCACGCGTAGACGGTCGGCGTGAACCGCACCAGCGGGATCATGACGGCGAGCACCGGCACGAGCATCACCACCATGCGGTCGATGAAGACGGCCAGCCAGAACGGAAGGTGGCGCTGCAGGAAAGGCGGTCCCGACTTGAGATAGCGCTCGGCGTCCAGGCTCATGGCGATGTCGAGGCCCTTGTCCGATGGGAAATCGCCGGGCTTGCGCAGCAGCCCCGCGCCGCCGTGGATCTCGGTGGCGGCCTGCATCAGCAGGCTGACCAGGGCGGGATGGATGTCGTCGCGCACCACGAGGTTTGCGGTCGGCGCGACGAGGTGCACGTCCCGAGGCGGCAGGTTGGCGGCGAAGTCCATGCCGCCCTCGGGCAGCACCACATGCGACAGGAACGACAGGTGGCGCGTGAGCGCTTCGGCCTGGGCGAAGCTCATCAGCCGCACGCCGTGTTCGTGCAGCAGGCGCGCCACCTGCGGAGAGGTCGTGTCGGCCACGATCATCGCCGCGTCGATCCTCCCGCGCACCAGCGCATCGGCCGAGGCGTTCGCGTCGAGCTCCAGCAAGGTGCTGTTGCGCGCGTTCAGCCCAGCGAGCGCGAGCACCTGCAGCGCCAGCGGGCGCGTGCCGCTGCCCCGGGGTCCGACGGCGATGCGCCGGCCGCGCAGGCGCGAGACCCGGTCGATCTCGGGGCCGCGGTAGAACACCCACAGCGGCTCGTAGTAGAGGCTTGCGAGGCTCATCAGCTCCTCGTCGTCGCCCTCGTTCGCGACCCCGCCCTGGACGAATGCGATGCTCACGCCCGAGTTCCCGTCCATGAGGCGCTTCAGGTTCTCGACCGAGCCCGCGGAGCGCCGCAGCTCGAGCTCGATGCCTTCGGCCTTGAGCAGGTCGCGGTACTGGCCCGCGTAGCCATCGTAGGCGCCGCCCTCGGCGCCGCCGCTCATCACCACCTTCTTCGGTGGAGCGGGCTGAACGAACTGGAACGCGATCCAGAAGGCCGCGACGACGATCGCGATCGCCGGCAGCAGCAGGCCCCAGAAATCGCGGCCGAGCCGGGGCTTGGGGAGCTTGATCATGGGACGTCCGGGGCGAGTATATAACCGCTTCGCCCGGCGTGAATCCGCCCTCTAAACCTTGCGCGAACCTGAATGCCGGGAAACCTGAGGGCTCGCGCCGCCTGGCTCGGCATAAATGCCTCGTAATAACGGCCCGGGCGCCTTACACTCCCTTCCCGAGACACTACGCATATCTTTTCGGGGGGTTCGGCGATGAGAACGTTGCAGAAAGGCTTCACCTTGATCGAGCTGATGATCGTGGTCGCGATCATCGGCATTCTGGCCGCGGTTGCGCTTCCCGCGTACCAGGACTACAGCAACCGCGCGAAGATCTCGGAAGTGATCCTCGCGGCGAGCGCGTGCCGCACCTCGGTGACGGAAATCTACCAGAGCGGCAACAGCGCCACCCAGGCGGCCGACGCTTGGGGCTGCGAAGTCACGACCAGCACTGCCGGCGCGTCGAAGTACGTCGCGACCATCCACACCACGCAGGACGGTCTGGTGCAGATCGCGATCCAGGGGTTTGCGGCGAGCGCCAATATCAACGGCACGATCGTCACCCTGGCTCCGATGAAGGACGCCACCACTATGCTGACGAAGGCCGATGTGGGCGGAACCACCGTGTATGCGTGGCGCTGCGGCTCGACGATCGACGGCACCAACCTCAACCCGAAGTTCCTGCCGGGTTCCTGTCGCGGCTAGGAGCAGCCCGGCTTCACAATGAAGGCACCCCTCGGGGTGCCTTTCTTGCTCAAGACTGGCGTTGCAGGCGGACGGCGCGCGACCACGCGCCGTTCGTTGTTTCTTCTTGTGCGGGAATGTTTCGCCGTTCCCGTCGGATCAGCGTCCCTCTATCCTGATTCGATTCTCGCGCACGGCGTCCGCGAGCACCGACACGAGCCTTCTCAGCTCATCGTGCGTCTTCACCGGCCCGCCGTTCACGCTGATCCGGAACGCCGCGCGCTGCTTGCGGTAGTCGATGTGGCAGTCGATGAATCCCTGCGAGTCTTCGCCCGCCTCGCTGCTGACCACGATCCACGGGCTCTCTGCCGATGCTCTCATGGTGCCTCCGGAATTCTGACGCAGCCTGGACCCGCTGGTCCGGCGCGAAGCTCATGATGGTGGCGTCCCCATACGGCCTTGCGCCGTATATAACACGCCTCGCGCCGCCCCGCGAGGCACGGCTGCAGGCCGCCTAAGCTTCCGCTTTAGACCGCTGTTTCTTCGGCGGGTACAGGATCTGCAACGCGGGCAATGTGCTGTCGTTCGGAGGCGACGGGAAGCGGTCTGGTCGCGCCTGACACGGGTACAATCACGTAGCCGCTTGTCATTGTGCACTGTGCTTGGGGAGGGGAAACATGATCACCCGTCGCGGCATCTCTGTCGTGTCGCTGTTTCTGGTCTTCTTGCTCAATGCGCCCGTCCACGCCGCCGACGATGCGCCGGCCAATCTGGTGCTGGTCCGGGAAGGCACACTGCCGATCATCCTTACTGTTCCGCACGGCGGCCGTCAGGCGATACCGGGCATCGCGGAGCGCAACATCGAGGGCAAGCCTGGGGGCAAGGGGGCACGATTCGTAAAGAGCCGCGACGCAAACACTGACATCCTAGCGCAGCGCATCACCGACGAGATCGAGCAAATCACCGGCAAGACTCCCTATGTGGTGATGGCGAAGTTCGAGCGCAAGTACATCGATGCGAATCGTTCGCCTGAAATCGCTTTGGAGAATCCCAAGGCGCGTCCCTATTACGATTTCTATCACAATGCTATTCGCCGTTTTATCGACGAGATACGCAGCAAATATCCTGCAGGTCTGCTGATCGACGTGCACGGACAGAGCTTTGTCCCGGACGTGGTCATGCGAGGCACGCATAACGGCAGGTCGGTGACGAAGCTTTTGCAACGCGGTGGTTTTCGGGCCGTGACCGGACCCAACGGAATCTTCGGGCAACTCGAGGCTAACGGGTTCAAGGTCTTCCCCAGCAACTATTTACCGACGCGCGGAACCTTTGAAAACGCCGGCCTGAACGGCGGATACACGGTGGCCATCTACGGCAGCGACAACCCGAATGGCATTGACGCTATGCAAATGGAATTCGGCTCCAAATATCGACAGAAGCCCGTGCTGGATAAATCCGGCAGGGATGCGGGCAAGGCAATCGCCGCGTTTTACGAGGCCTATCTGGCGAGGTGAGGTAGCTCGGCTCCTCTGCGAATGCTCGCTATTGGCCGGGAAGCGACCGCTTGGAACACGGTCGCCCCTAGAGCAATCGCTACACTTCCGTTTGCTCAGCCTTCTTGGAGTTCTTCTCGATCTCCACCATAAGCGCCCATCGCGCTTGCGATAGTGAGGTCAATTGCGGTGTAAGTCGACCTGATTTTGTTGGCGTCCCCATGGGGATTCGAACCCAAGTTACCGCCGGGGTGAGGGACTATCTTTCCCTTTTTTCCCTTCCTTCCAGGGGGATGGGGACTCCGGGACGGGGGTAGCGGGGCTAGAGGCTGGATTTCCCCTCTAGGTTAGGCGGAGGGATAGCTCCGTTGTGGCCGGTTTGCCAGGTTGCACGTTAATGGCGATATGAACCTAGCCCTTCTCTTGGCGTCCCTAGAAGGACAAGACCCCGCCGAAGCGGGGTCTGTTGGTGCGGGCACGTCAATGCCTGCTCAAGGCAGCGCGATGAGATAACCAGTTATGTTCACCGTTTGCAACAAGATGGATAGCCCACTGCACGAAGCGTCCATATTGATTATTGGCGCTTGTCCCGCGTCAACGAAGTTGAGTATGGTCTCGTGAAAATCCGCCACTTCCGGAAGTGCCAAATTCTGGTGTGGCACTGCGAAAGTGTACGCGTTGTTGCTGCCTTGCACATTGATCATCGCGATCTTGCACCCGGTTGGGGCCCTCGCCTGTCCGCTGAAATCGATCATCACGAGTCGCATGCCGGCCGGGACCACAGGAAATCCGGTAAATGTGCAACCTTGAAATCCGCCTCCCTCCGCGAAGCAACTTGCCGACCCAGTAACGACGTTCATTAGCGCTGCGTAGGGAGCCCGTCCCGGTGAATCGACGTCTCGTACTTGAACGGTTCCAGAAACACCAAGTGAGCCCGTTACCGGCAGCGGTGTGTTGAGGATGGTCACCGGTTGGGGCTTTGGGCCGAAGTTCTTGTTATCCGCCCATGCCTGACCTGTAGCCAAGGCAAACAACGAAGCGACCAGCAAGCTCACGGCGAAACTGCGCGACCTTTTCATTGTAGACCCCCTAAAGTGGTTGGTTGTGATCTATCCGACTACCCGGGCGACCTTCATACTCCGTAGAGTCACCTGGACCGTCCAGGCTGGCGCGAGTCTAGCAGGGAAGACTAAACGAGGCTTGGCAGGGAAGCACTTGATGACACAGTCATAAGCCCTTTCGCAGCCAACGGGAACGTGAGCCGATTACGACAAATCAAGGGTAGCCTACGTTACGCTTGGTACGGATGCTACGGATACCAAGGAAGGCGGGGGACTAATCATCCCTCGCCAGACCGATCGTAACTAGTCGAAACGGATAGCTGACGGTACCTGTGGGAGCTCGAATGCCGTGCGCGCGGCTCGGCGGCACATTCGATCTCGGGAAAGTCCGGACTCCAGAGGGAACGTCAATCGGCGGGGGTTCCTGCAGGCACCGAGCAGGTCATCGGGTCCGTTACGACTTCTCTAGTTCCTTCCGCATCTTCATCGCGACTGGCGAGTTCCGGAGGAATAAGATTCGTCCCTCCGCAAGCTTCGCAGACGTCAGCGCGGGTCGTATGGCGCCAGATCGAATAGATCACCCCAGGCACGATGAACGCGATCCAGAGGATGATCTCAATGAGGATGCTTCCGCGGATTCGCGACTTCGGTTTGCCCAGATGGCCACACGCAGTGCAGAACAAGGGTGGGGCATAACGAGAGCCAGCCATTGAGGGCCGGATTGAGGATTTTGGTTTGGCGTCCCCATGGGGATTCGAACCCCAGTTACCGCCGTGAAAGGGCGATGTCCTAGGCCTCTAGACGATGGGGACCTTAAGACTTTTTCAACCGCTGCCGGAGGCCGGTCTGGTGGAGGTAACCGGGATCGAACCGGTGACCTCTTGCATGCCATGCAAGCGCTCTCCCAGCTGAGCTATACCCCCACGCAAGGTCGCGGATTATATCACGCGCCCACGTGTTTCCGGAGCTTCTCCGTCACGCGTTTCTTCCCCGCGACCGCGAGCGTCGGCCCGATGTTGGGGGTCTGCGTCCGCCCGAACACGATGAGCCGCAGCGGCATCGCGACCTGGGGCAGCTTGAGATTGCGTTCCTTCAGCACGGCGTTCACCGCATCCATGATTGACCGGTCGTTCCACGCATCGATCGAGGTGAATCGGTTCACCAGATCCCGCAGGGCGGGCCTGATCTGCTCGGTCAAGACCTTCTCGAGCTCCCCCGCCGGGGGCTCGGCGTCGCCGTAGAACATCGCGGCCGCGGAGACCGCCGCCCGCACCGTCTCGCTGCGCTCCTTCAACAATCCGGCCACCGCCTCGAGATCGGGGCCATCTCCGTCCGGCGCCTTCACCCCCAGCTGCCTCATCAAGCCGGCGAGCGAGGCGTCGGACCTCCGCTTGACGTACTGGTGGTTCAGCCAACGCAGCTTCTCCGGATCGAAGTGCGCGGCGGCGCGGTGCACGTGCGCGAGGTCGAACCACTCGATGAGCTGGTCCTTGGTGAAGATCTCCGCGTCCCCGTGCGACCACCCCAGGCGCGCGAGGTAGTTGAGCAGCGCCTCGGGCAGGTAGCCCTCGTCCGCGTACTGCATGACGCTCACCGCGCCGTGGCGCTTGGACAGGCGCTCGCCGTCGGCGCCGAGAATCATCGGGACGTGCGCGAACTGCGGCAGCTCCGCTTCCAGCGCCCGGAAGATGTTGATCTGCCGCGGCGTGTTGTTCACGTGGTCGTCTCCGCGGATGACGTGCGTGATGCGCATGTCGAGGTCGTCGACCACGACGCCGAAGTTGTAGGTCGGGACGCCGTCCTCGCGCAGCAGGACGAGATCGTCGAGCTCGGCGTTCGCGATGGTGATCGCGCCCTTCACGAGGTCGTGGAAGGTCACCTCGCCCTCGAGCGGGTTCTTGAAGCGGATGACCGGAGCGATGCCCGGCGGCGGCGTGTCCTTCGAGTCGCGCCAGCGCCCGTCGTAGCGCGGCTTCTCGCCGCGGCCGCGCTGCGCCGCGCGCATCTGCTCCAGCTCCTCCTTGGTGCAATAGCAGCGGTACGCCCTGCCCTCGCGCAGCAGGCGCTCGGCCACCTCGCGGTAGCGCGAAAGGCGCTGCATCTGGAAGAACGGCCCCTCGTCCCAGTCGAGGCCCAGCCAGCTCATTCCGTCGAGAATCGCCTTGACCGATTCCTCGGTCGAACGTTCGAGGTCGGTGTCCTCGATCCGCAGGACGAACTGGCCTCCCTGCCCGCGCGCGTACGCCCAGGAAAACAGCGCCGTCCTCGCCCCGCCGATATGGAGGAAGCCGGTCGGGCTGGGGGCGAAGCGGGTTCGGACCATGGTCGCGCGCATTGTACGTGATCGATCGCGGCGGGCCGGCACCCGGGGATTTGATAGAATTCGCCGCGCGGGCGGTTAGCTCAGCGGTAGAGCACTCCCCTCACACGGGAGGGGCCACTGGTTCGATCCCAGTACCGCCCACCACCTTCGCTCTTGCGTCTGAGGGACACCCTTCAGAAAGCAAGACTCACTCCGGCGAGAACCCCTCTTCCACCGACCTTTACCTCTTTACCAGGGTCACCGGTCGTTGAGCTGAGGTACTTGTACTGCAGGTAGAGCCCGATCTGCCAGAAGCGAAATTCTGCTCCTGCCAAGGCCTGATAGGCTGGACCCTTCGTTTCCCCTGTGAAACCGTTGCCATAAGAAGCATTGGCGTAACCGATACCGGCGCCCACGAACGGGTAGAGCCAGCTCGCTACAGGGAAGTAGTATTTCCCGTTCAGCATTATGACGCGCACGTCCTGCTGGCCGCTGGGGATTCCGGTTGCGACCAGCTCGTTCCGGTAGTGAAAAAGCTCGCCGCCCACCGCAACGCCAGCCTTGCTGCGCCACTCGGCCTCTAGACCGAATACGGCTTGGGAGGTGGTGTCATAGGTACTGGCGAGGCCGGCGACTACCTGGCTGCCATTGGCGATTTTGAACGAACCGCCGCTCGCGATCAGCGCAAACTCCGATTTGCGACCACGCTCAGTCGCGGGCGGAACCTGCCGCCCGGCTGCGACAGCAGGCGGCGCGGCGGCGGGTTTTGCCGCCGGCGCCCGCCGAGAGGGAGGCGCGGCGGCCAACGCCGGGGGTGCACCCCCGGCGAAACGACTCTGCGCGAGCAAGCGGCGACCCTCTGCCTCGCTCACTACGCCTGCATTGGTTCGCACCGGCCTTACCCCCGGTATAGCTTCAACCCGAACGAAATAGCTCCGGCCTGCGACGGCCTGGATCGACAAGACAATCAGCACCCGATCGCCGATACGCAGGTGAGTCTTTCCGGGACGTACCGTCGCGCTGAGGAACGTGCCGTTCGCGAGCTTGCCGACGGACTCCAGGTTCACGACGATCGGGACCTCGGCATGCACCGGCTCACGCTCGCTGCGAAGGACAAACACCAGTGCCTTGCCTGGCGGCGGGGTAGCCAGCCGGGGGTTGTCCTCGGGCCGCGCGGGCGCGGAGGAAAGCAGGGCGCACAACGCGGAGAGAACGAGGACGCTGCCCGCCGAAGAGCGTGTGCGCAGCTTATTCACTGGCGGATTCCCATTAGCTTCTTCTTCGCTGCCTACCGGTATTCTTTGCCGACGGATGCAGCGTGTCAATCCGCAAGGGCCAAAGGCGCGCGGGTCCTGCCCGGATCCAATTCGTCGGATCGATGCAAGCAAAAGCCCGTGCCGACTTGCATCGGCACGGGCTTTCGGTCTGCTTCTGATCTACAAGGAACGCAGGAAGTTCAGAATATCGCTCTGCTGGGTTTCCTGGAGGGCGTTGTACTTTGAGATGACGGCGCTGGCCTCCGATCCACTGCTCGAGTGCTCCTGAATCGCCTGCGCCAGGTCCGAGGTTCGTCCGTCGTGCAGGAAGAAGATACGCTGTCCCAGGCCCCACAACGGAGCGCTGCGAAATTCCCGCGGGCCCGCCTGTCCCTGGCTGACCCCGTCGGCTAATCCTATGCCCATGTCGTGGATCAGGAGGTCAGAGTAGAGATTTACCGCCTTGTTACGCAGCGCAGCCACGGTTGCATTGCCCGTATAGAGCGTCGGCGTATGACAGAGCGCGCACCCGACATCGGTAAACAGTTGCCTGCCCCTCCCGATTGAATCGGCACCCCCTGGGGTGTCGGGTGAAGGCGTAGGCGGGGCCAGCAGGCGCATGAAGATGGAGAATTTTTCGATATCACTGATCGCATCGATGGGTGTCGCCGCATTCGTGATGTTGGTCACTGAGTTGGGAACGCTCGCGAACTGGCAGGTCGAGGTCTCATCCCTTTCGGTTTGAAACAGCTCATTGGTGATCCCCATCTCGACGTTGTAGGCTTCGCCGGAGAACAGCAGCAGAGACTTGTTCTGCGCCTTCCAGCCGAAGCGCGCGATCGTGCCGTCATTGCCGTTCTTGTTCGCCAGACCCGAGATCGTATTGCCGGAGACGACCATGTTTGCCCGTCCCGCAATTCCAAGCGCGATCTTTTGGGATGCATAGCTGTTCTTGTTTGCGACGATCACGCTGTCCGGGATCTGTTCGATCAGGCCGGCACCGAACACGGGTGTTGGAATGCGGAAGATCACGTTGGAGGTGGCCTGCTGGGTGGCGAAGTCCGGCTGGGCGAGGGCACAGCCGTTTGCATCCGGTCGGCCGGAAATCGTAAAGAGCGCGTGAACGCCGCCGTCTGGGGTTCCGTCGGGGTTCTTCACGAATCGTGCTTCGCGCACCGGTCCGTTTTCCGTGATGAACGGCGGAACCTGGTCGGCTGCGCCGTCTCGCGTCGCGAATGCGAACTGAGGATTCACCGCCGGACTCGTGCCGCCCGTCGACGGCTGCGCGTGGCAGCCTGCGCAGCTGTCGAGATTCATCGTCGGGCCAAGCCCGTCGCCGACATCTTCGGGTCCGTCGAACTCGCCTTTTCCGGCATTGAAGAAAGCGAGCTCGCTCTGGGTCAGTCCCGGGAGCGGCGCTCCGGCATCCGACGTTCCACTACGCACGCCGGGATCCGGCGCGCCAACATAGCCGGCAGCCGCAACACTTACTTCACCGCTGGACGAGGTGCAACCAACGAGCGCCAGCGTCGAGCCAATGAATACCGGAGGCAACAACAATCGAATGGCCAAGCTCTTCATCGCGGTTCTTCCTCGACCAGCAAACTGGATTGGGACCCGAACCCGAGCCAGTTATAAGAAAAGAATTGGTCTTTGCTGTTTGAATGAAGAAGGCTGCAACAACCGTGCCAAAGCAGCCTAGTCGGGTGGTTCGTGCTAGTTCAAGGAGTTCCGGTGGCTTCATCGGCCGACGCGCGCGCCATGTGTCGTCCCGCGGTGACGTTAGTATTTCTCAGTGCTATCCAAGGACCTGATTTAGCGCTGCTTCGAAGCGTCTCTGTGCGGCGACAACCCACTTTCGCGCGATATACCTCGCGCTATCGTCGGCGCGGCCCCTTTTCACGGTCCTGTTCCGAATGGGGCGACGGCACCTTCGAGACCACGATAGACAATAGACAAGAACTGGCGGATCTCGCCGCTTGAGCTCCCTGCCGCGCTCAGCCTAGGCTCTTTCGCAGGACCTTGTGGATCAGATGGTGCGCGATCTGCGCCGGCGTGCGCTTGCCGGGCCGGTACCACACGCGCGTCCAGTTGATCGCGCCCAACAGCGTCAGGCGCAACAGGCTGCGGTCCACGTCGGAGGGAAGCGGCAGCGCCTGGATGAGGCGGCGAAAGCGGTTCTCATAGGCCTCGCGCTGGCGGTTGAGACGGCGCTGCAGCCGCGTGCGCTCCATGTGGAACAGGCTGGCCGCGGTCACGGCAACGACATCCGCGTTCTCAACGAGCTCGGCGAGATGCGCTGCGATCGCCGCCTCGATCCGCTGCCAAGGGTCGGTCTTGCCTTTCAATGCCCAGTCCACCACGCGATTGAGACGGCGGAAGCCCTCTGCGTTGACGCTGACGAACAGGTCTTCCTTGGAGCGGAAATGGTGGTACATCGAGCCCGCGAGGATCCCCGCGGCCGCGCAGATGTCGCGCAGCGACGCGCCCTCGTAGCCTCTCGCGCCGAAAATTCTCGCCGCGGCCGCAATCAGCTCCTCTCGGCGCGGGTGCGCGTCCGCGCCCCCGTTCGCGCCGGCCCGCGCGGTCACGCGTCGGCTGATGGTCGCCCTGCGAAGGCGCTCGCGCTGCGAATCGTTGAGCGGCGCCGTGCTCCGGCTGGCGCGCATCCTGAGCCGATCGTAGCTAGTTGCAAGTCCGTGCCGCTTCCATATCGAATGCACGGCGGACGCGGACAACAGGATGCCGCGCCCGCGCAATTCGCGCGCCGCCCGTACCTTTCCCATCTCCGGGCGCTCTTTGGCGAGCTCTAGCGCAGCCTTTCTTGCCGAACGCCCAGAAATCGACATGGAGCGCACGATAGCATGGGCGCCTCAGGCCCGTACCGCCTGCTCGTGCGGCACCGGCTCAGCGGTCCCGACCGTGTCCGCTTTCGTCGCGGTCACCGTCGCCATGCCTGTCGCGGAGGTGGCGCCTGTCGACGTGGCATTCGAAGCTCGCGGCAAGGTTGACGTTCCCCGCGCCGGCGTATTTCGCGTAGGCTGGGTACGGGCACAGCGGCCGCGTACGGCCCGGCCACGGCGTGGCGGCCGGCGCAGTGCCTAGGAGGGTCGCTGGTGCGTTGCCATTCTCGACCCAGTCGACCACCGGCGAGAACGGATCGATGGTGCTAGTGCTCGGCCCGCCTCCGCAATGATTTGCGCCGGGCATGAGGAACAGGCGGGCGAAGCGCTGCGTTTCCTCGAAGCCGTGCATCCGAAGGCTCATGCTCGAGTACCAGTCGACCATGTCCTGCGGCGAAAACGGGCCGCCCGTCTGCGGCTGCCAGATCAGCAGCTTGCCGCCGTGACGCTTGAATGGCGAAAGATCGATGTCGTCCACGTTCAGCAGGTCCGTATCGGAGGCCGGGAAGCCTGCGCTGGTACCGAAGATACTCGCCGCGAGCGTGTCGAAGTCATAGTTCATGATCAGGTTGGCCAGACCATCGTTCGCTGTCGGTGCCGGCAGGATCGGCGGCGTTGCGAAGAGCAGCGGTATCGCCCCGCCGCCCAGGCTCGCGAAGTTAAGCGCTCCATTCGCCGTGTTGCTCGCGTGCGGCACGAACGTCGGAGTGAAGATCCCGACGTTCCAGAGCCGCCACCCGACGTTGACGTTGGGCGCGCCTGGAGTGTTGCAGTCGACCGGGCTGGTGCAACCGGCGATGCCGGCGTCCCACATCCAGGGCGCGTACTGGGGTCGACCGCGCGAGTTCGGCGCTCCGGAGGTATAGATGCTGAGGATCGCTTCGACCTGGTCCGCGGCCAGGCAGGCGGGAGTCTTGCCTGCAGTGCACTGGAGCGCCTCGAGCAACGGCTTCACCCGGCGCGTCGTGCAGGCCTCCGGGTTGCTGACCATCCCGTCGGCAATACCGTCGAGTTCGTCGCACGCCTGGAGCACCGCCCTGGACACGAGCTGCAGATCGTCGTTCGTGAAGGTATTGTTGGCGAAGGGCACGCCAAACCCGGAGATTAGACCCCGCGTCCTCGCAAGCGCGGCAAGCTGCTGGCCTTCGTGGGCTGCCCACACCCCGACCTTGGTGATGCGAAATGCCGGGTCGCCCGACACTACGCCGTTAAAGTACGAAGGGAAGCGCTGGGTGACCATCATCGCCTCGCGCCCGCCCATGGAGCACCCTTCGAAGTAGGAATACTCGGGGGCGTCGGCATAGTAGATCTCGATGAGCCTCTTCGCTGTACGGGTGGTGACGTCGATCGCGTTGTAGGCGAAATCGACCCGCGCAAGGAAGTCGGTGCCGAAGGACGCGGTGCCACCTGCGAGCGGATCGCTGTTGACGGCGTTGCTATGGCCCGAGTCGTTGGCTGCCGCGGCGTAGCCCAAGCTCAGGCGCGAGGTCGTATTCGGAACGCTGCCGTCGGTGCCCCCACCTCCAGGCATATAGAACTTGCTGTTCCACGCGTCGGGCAGGCGCGCTTGCCACGTGATCGCGTAGGTATACCTGCCGACCGGGGCGCCGGGGCTGGTCTCGGCACCGATCCGGCCCGCGTTGATAGTGCCGCTCACCAGGCAGTGTGCGGGGACGGTCGCGGTCGCCGCGACCGGCGTGGCGGATGCAACCACCGTGTTCGGGACAGGCAGCGCTGACGCAGGGAACGAGGACAGGCTGCACGCGAGCGCCGGCGCCCTGGCCCGAGCGACCTTGAGGCTCGCCACGGCGCGCTTGTCTCCCCGTGCCTTGAACAGCTCAAGCGTGTTGAGTCCGGGCAACAGTCCGGACACCGTGCCCGTCATCTCGCCTTCACCACTCGAAGAGAACGCCGAGGTCACGTCGCTGCCGTTCAGCCGCACGCGGGCGCGATACGCGGCCGCATCCGTGCCGGCGCTAATCCTTACCGGGATACTGTCGGACCCGGTAAAGATGGGATCAGGAAGGTTGAGGCTGAGCAAGCCGTAGTCGCGGCCCGCCGGGTCATCATGGGCCAAGGCGCTACCTGCGAAAACGGCGAACGCCAGGAACGACAACGAAAGCGAACGTATCATCGCACCCTCCTTTGGTATCCAATCTAACGTTAGTTAGGCAGGTCACGCTACTCCCGCCGTGAGCCGGGTGTCAAGGTCCTTCCCGTGGGGCCGTTGACCCAGATTTTGTAATCGTCTATAAATGTCCCACTTAACGGAGGAGCCATGGACCGGAGGACATTCAGCAAGAACATCGCGCTAGCGGGCGCCGCCGCGGCGCTCTCGCCGTTCGGCATCGCCCGCGCGCAGTCGCAAAAGCTCAAGGTCGGGGTGATCCTGCCCCGCTCGGGCTACCTCGGCTTCATCGGCCAGTCCTGCCAGAAGGGCGCGGACCTCGCCCCGGGCGTGATCAGGGACATGCTCGGCGTGGACATCGAGCTGATGAACGCCGACTTCGAGTCGAACGTCGACACCGCGCGCACCCGCGCCGAGCGCCTGATCCAGGAGGGCGCCAACGTGCTCGTGGGCGCGTTTGATTCCGGCGCCAGCGCCGCGATCGCCCAGGTCGCGGAGCAGCGCGGCATTCCCTACGTGATCAACATCGGCGCCGCGCCGCAGATCACCGAGCAGGGCTACAAGTACGTCTTCCGCAACTTCCAGACCGCGATCGACATCGTGAGGGAGGGCCTGGACCTGATCGGCGCGCTCTTCCAGGCGACGAACACGGTGCCGCGCACGGCGGTGTACATGCACGTGAACGACACCTTCGGCCAGGCGATGACCAAGGGCATCAGCGCGATGCTGCCGCTGCGCACTCAGCTGCCGTTCAAGATCGTCGACACCATTCCGTATGATCCCGCGGCGAAGGACCTTACCGTCGAGGTCTCCAAGGCGAAGGCGTCGAACGCCGATTTCCTGCTGCTGGTGTGCCGCCTGAACGACGCCATCCTGCTGCGCCGCGAGATGGTCAAGCAGCGCTGGGACCCGATGGGCATCATCAGCCCCGGCTCGCCCGGCATGTACGAGGAGCAATACTTCAAGACGCTCGGCAAGCTTTCCGAGTACTCGATCTCGAACGTGCCGTGGTACAACCCGAACGCCAAGCTCACGAAGATCGTCGAGAAAGCGTTCCTGAAGCAGAACCCGAAGGACAGGCTCGACTTCCACGGGCTCAACGTCGGCTACACCTTCGAGGCGATCCTGATCGCCGCGGATGCGTTCAAGCGCGCCGGCACCACCGACCCGAAGGCGCTCGCCGACGCCATCCGCCAGACCAACATCACCGACAAGATGTCGCTCGGCGGCCCGATCAAGTTCAACGCGAAAGGCCAGGTCGAGGGCATCGGCTCGGCGTGCGTGCAGAACCTGAACCTGCTGCCGACGGTCGTGCTCCCGGCGAGCGCCGCCAAGGCCAAACCCGTCTTCCCCGCGCCCTACTTCAAGAAGACGTGACACGAGGCGTAGAAGCCCGCCTTAAAGCGTGTCTCTTGAGCTAGCAGCGAACGTAGTCGTTGCAGGGGTCCTGACGGGCCTGGTCTACGGCCTGATGGCTCTCGGGCTGTCGGTGATCTTCGGCGTGGTGCGCGTGGTGAACTTCGCGCACGGCGAGATGATGACCGTCGCCATGTACGCGGCGACGGTCCTCTTCGCCGGTCTCGGCCTGGACCCGTTCCTCAGCATCATCCCAGTGGCCGTCGCGTTCTTCTTCTTCGGCTACGCGCTGCAGCGCGCCCTCATCAACCCATTCATCACGCGCCCGGAGCACTCGCAGTTCATGCTGCTCCTGGCCGTGGCGCTCATCATCGTGAACGGGCTGCTGATGATCTTCGGCCCTTCGGCGCGCAGCGTGCAGGTCGACTACCAGCTCGAATCCTTCGAGATCGGCGGGATCCTCGTCGACAAGGCGCGCCTGTACGCGGCGCTGGCGGCAGTGGCGACCGCCGCGGGCCTGTTCGCCTTCTTCAGGACCACGCGGGCCGGGAAGGCGATCCGCGCCTGCGCCGACAACCATCTGGGCGCCCTCGTCGTCGGCCTCGACGTGAAGAAGCTCTATGCCCTCACCTTCGGCCTCGGCGCCGTGTGCGTCGCGGTCGCGGGCTGCGCGATGGTGCTGCTGGTGGACGTGACCCCTCCGCTCGGCCCCGCGTACACCCTGCTCGCTTTCGTCATCGTCATCGTCGGCGGCCTCGGTTCCATGCCGGGAGCACTGCTCGGCGGCGTGCTGATCGGCGTGTCCGAGGCGCTCGCCGGGCTCCTGGTCGCGCCTTCGGCGAAGGGCATGTTCAGCTTCGGCCTGCTGATCCTGATCCTGCTCTTCCGGCCGCAGGGTCTCCTGGGGAAGAGGGATTGAGCCGAGCCCAGGCGAGCCTCGCCGTCCTGGGCGCCGCCCTGGTCGCGTTTCCCTTCATCGCCGGCAACTACGCGCTCTCGGTCGCGACGCTGATCCTGTACTTCGCCTACACCGGCCAGGCATGGAACGTGATGATGGGCTTCGCCGGCCAGCTCTCGCTCGGGCACGCGCTCTACGTCGGCGTCGGCGCCTACGCCGCGGCGGGCCTCTTCTACCACTACGGCCTGGGTCCTTGGGCCGGGCTGTGGCTGGCGATCCTGCTGTGCGTGGCGATGGGCCTCATCGTCGGCTTCCTCGCCTTCCGGTTCGGTATCTCCGGCGTCTACTTCGCGCTGCTGACGATCGCGTTCGCCGAGTTCACGCGCATCGGCTTCGATCACCTCGACTGGCTCGGCGGCCCGGGCGGCCTGTTCCTCAAGGTCGCGCAGCGCGATACCTGGGACCTGGCGAACTTCCGCGGTCCGCCGCTCATGTACTACTACGCGATGCTGGCGCTGTGCTTTCTGGCCCTGCTCCTGTGCTCGCGGCTGCTCGGGAGCAAGGCCGGGTACTACTGGCAGGCGATCCGGGAGGATGAGGAAGCCGCTCAGGCGCTAGGCATCAACACCTTCCGCTGGAAGATGCTCGCGGTCGCGATCAGCTCGGCGATGACCGCGGTGTCGGGCGTGTTCTTCGCGTTCTACTACAACAACCTCTTCCCCGAGCAGATCTTCCACATCAGCCGCTCGATCGAGATCATTCTCGGGCCCATCATTGGCGGGATCGGCACGCTCTTCGGGCCTATCCTCGGCGCGGCATTGCTGACGCTGCTCTCCGACGGCATCACCGACGGGCTCGCCGCGCTCGGCTGGGAGATCCCCGGGATCAAGCAGGTGTTCTACGGCGTCGTCCTGCTCGCCGTGATCATGTTCCTGCCGAACGGCGTCTGGCCGTACATCGCGAAACGACTGAAGCTGTGAATGTGCTGACGGTCGAGAACATCAGCAAGTCGTTTCGCGGGCTGAAGGCGGTAAGCAACGCCTCGTTCGAGATTCCCGAGGGTACAATCAACGCGCTCATCGGCCCGAACGGGGCCGGGAAGACCACGATCTTCAACATCATCGCAGGCATATTTCCGCCGGATTCGGGATCAATCTCTTTCGGCGGCAGGCCCGTCCACGGCCTGCGTCCCCACGAGATCTGCGCCGCCGGGATCGGGCGGACCTTCCAGATCGTGAAGCCTTTCGCCGGGCTGACAGTGCTGGAGAACGTCATGGTCGGTGGCTTCCTCAGGGAATCAACGACCGAAGGCGCGCGCGCGGTTGCGATGCAGGTCCTCGAGCGGTTGCAGCTCGCGCCGAAGCGCGACCTGCCGGCCTCGGCTCTCACGCTGCCCGACCGCAAGCGGCTCGAGGTGGCGCGCGCGCTCGCCACGCGCCCGACATTGCTGCTGCTCGACGAGGTGATGGCCGGCCTGCGCCCGACCGAATGCGACCAGATGGTCGAGGTGTTCCGCGGGCTGAACCGTGAGGGTCTCACCATCCTGCTCATCGAGCACGTCATGCGCGCCGTCATGGCGCTCGCGCGGTATGTCGGCGTGCTCCACCATGGCGAGGTCATCGCGCGCGGCACGCCGCAGGAGATCGTGCGCAACCCGGCGGTGCTCGAGTCCTACCTGGGGGAGGACACCGAGCTGTGAGCGCGCTCCTCCGGGTCGACGGGCTGAACCTGTTCTACGGCGACGCGCATGCGCTGTCCGACGTCAGCGTGGAGGCGTCGAAAGGCGAGATCGTCGCCATCGTGGGCGCGAACGGGGCCGGCAAGACCTCGCTCATCCGTGCGATCGCCGGGATCGAAAAGGCCCGGTCGGGGAGTATCGCCTTCGCCGGGCAGCCCATCCTCGGCCTCGAGCCCCACGCCATCTGCGACCTCGGAGTCGGCCAGGTCGCCGAAGGTCGGCAGATCTTCGCGACGCTCTCCGTGCTCGAAAACCTGGAGGTAGGCGCCATGCTGCCGCGCGCCCGCCGCGGCGCGAGGCGCGCCCTCGACGAAATCTTCACCATGTTTCCGAGGCTCGCCGAGCGGCGCGCCCAGCCCGCCGGAACGCTCTCGGGCGGCGAGCAGCAGATGCTCGCAATCGGCCGGTGCCTGATGGGCGCGCCCGAGCTCATCATGTTCGACGAGCCCTCGCTCGGACTCTCGCCGCTCCTCGTGCGCGAGGTGCTGCACGCGATCCGCGTCCTCAACGGCCGCGGCCTCACGGTCCTGCTCGTTGAGCAGAACGTGGCGCTGTCGCTGAAGCTCTCGCACCGGGGTTACGTGCTCGAGAACGGCCGGGTCGTCATGAGCGGGCCCGGCGAAACGCTGCTGCACGACGACCGGGTGAGGCAGGCGTACCTGGGGCTCTAGCGCTCGGGTGCCGGCCCGTCGCCGGGACCCCCCGTGCTAGTATCTCGCGCCAACGACGGGAGTCGCAATGAACATCGGTTTTGTCGGCCTCGGCGCAATGGGACAGGTCATCGTTCCCCGCCTCCTCGCAGCGGGGCATGCGGTGACCGGCTGGAACCGTTCGCGCGAGCGCGCAGCGTCCCTGGTCGAGCGCGGCATGGGCCTGGCCGAGAGCCCAGCGGCGGTGTCCGCTGCGTGCGAAGTTACATTTTCGATCGTCACCGACGGCACGGCGGTCAAGAGTGTCGCGCTCGGGGAAAACGGCGTGCTCGCCGGCATGCGGCCGGGCGGCGTCTATATCGACATGGGCACGATCTCGCCCGAGGTCACGCGCGAGGTTGCAGCGGCGTTCGCGAAGCGCGGTTTCAGCATGCTCGATGCGCCACTCTCGGGCAGCCCGGTGACGGTGCAGCAAGGGAACGCGTCGCTGATGATCGGCGGCGACCGGGCGACGTTCGAGCGCGTCGAGCCGGTGTTGCGCGCGATCGGCCCCAAGGTGACATACATCGGAGCGAGCGGCCTGGCCGTGACCATGAAGCTTGCAGTCAATCTCCTGCTCATGGTCGAGGTGATCGCTTTTGGCGAGGCCGTCGCGCTCGCCGAGAAAGGCGGTGTCGCGCGAGAGACCGCGCTCGACGCGGTGCTGAAGAGCGTGACGGCGGCGCCGGTGCTCGGCTACCGCGGGCCCTTCATTCTCGAAGGCAGGATGCCGGCGGTGCCGCTCGCCGACGTGACGCTTCAGCAGAAGGACATGCTGCTCGTGCTGGAGATGGCGCGCAAGCTCGGCAGCCCGGCGCCGCTAGCGGCAGCCGCCAACGAAATGATGAATGCCTGCCGCGGACTCGGCCTCGATCGCAACGATTTCGTTGTTGCGCACGAGGTATACCGCCGCCTGGGCGGACAGTCCCGCTGACCACGTTCAAGGAGGAGCAACAAGTGAGCACATCAAGCGCCAAGCCCGCGCCCGGCCCGAAGCTTCCGCCGGTCGGCCCTTCGATCACGATCGCTCAGGCGAAGAAGGTCGCCGAAGCGGCCTTGGCGCCGGCGCGGGCGAACGGCTGGACCGTCGTCATTGCGATCGCCGATCCTGGCGGACACCTGGTGTACCTCGAGAAGATGGACGAAACCCAGGTCGGCAGCGTCGCGATCGCCCAGGACAAGGCGCGTTCGGCGGCTATCTTCAAGCGCGCGACGAAGACTTTCCAGGAACGGCTCGGGCGCGGCGGTGACGGCCTGCTGGTGCTCGGCCTCGCCGGCGCCGTGCCGGTCGAAGGCGGACTGCCGATCGTCGTAGGGGGCAAACTGATCGGCGCGCTCGGCGTCTCGGGCGGATCGAGCGCGGAGGACGAGGCCTGCGCCGCGGCCGGGGCTGAGGCTCTACGCTAGAGCTGCGCCGTAACAAAGAAGCCCGGTCCTCTTTGAGGCCGGGCTTTCTTGTTTATAGGGAGTCTGGCACTGACCTACTTTCGCGCGGTATACCTCGCACTATCATCGGCGCTGCTCCGTTTCACGGTCCTGTTCGGGATGGGAAGGCGTGGTTCCAGAGCGCTTTGGGCACCAGACATAGCTTGTTGCATCGACGAACTGAGCGTTGTTCTCGTCGAAGCCAATTCGAAAGAAGCAGGTTGGGATTGCATAGAGCGTGACCTTGGCACATTTCCCAAGGTTATAGAGTCAAGCCGCACGGGCAATTAGTACCGGTTAGCTGAAAGGATTACTCCTCTTGCACATCCGGCCTATCAACGTGGTGGTCTTCCACGACCCTTCAGGGAGGTTAACCCTCCGGGACGTCTCATCTTGAGGCGAGTTTCCCGCTTAGATGCTTTCAGCGGTTATCTCTTCCGAACATAGCTACCCGGCGATGCCACTGGCGTGACAACCGGTACACCAGAGGTTCGTCCACTCCGGTCCTCTCGTACTAGGAGCAGCCCCCCTCAAACGTCCAACGCCCACGGCAGATAGGGACCAAACTGTCTCACGACGTTTTAAACCCAGCTCACGTACCACTTTAAATGGCGAACAGCCATACCCTTGGGACCGGCTACAGCCCCAGGATGTGATGAGCCGACATCGAGGTGCCAAACTCCCCCGTCGATATGAACTCTTGGGAGGAATCAGCCTGTTATCCCCGGCGTACCTTTTATCCGTTGAGCGATGGCCCTTCCATACAGAACCACCGGATCACTATGACCTGCTTTCGCACCTGCTCGACTTGTCAGTCTCGCAGTCAAGCACGCTTTTGCCATTGCACTATCAGCACGATTTCCGACCGTGCCTAGCGTACCTTCGCACTCCTCCGTTACTCTTTTGGAGGAGACCGCCCCAGTCAAACTGCCCACCATGCACTGTCCCCGGCCCGGATTCACGAGCCAAGGTTAGAACCGCGAACAAATCAGGCTGGTATTTCACCGACGACTCCACCAGAGCTAGCGCCCCGGCTTCAAAGTCTCCCAGCTATCCTACACAGATCGGTTCACAGTCCCATGCAAAGTTACAGTAAAGGTGCACGGGGTCTTTCCGTCTAGCCGCGGGTAGATTGCATCATCACAAACATTTCAACTTCGCTGAGTCTCGGTAGGAGACAGTGTGGCCATCGTTATACCATTCGTGCAGGTCGGAACTTACCCGACAAGGAATTTCGCTACCTTAGGACCGTTATAGTTACGGCCGCCGTTTACCGGGGCTTCAATCAAGAGCTTGCACCCCATCATTTAACCTTCCGGCACCGGGCAGGCATCACACCCTATACGTCCACTTTCGTGTTTGCAGAGTGCTGTGTTTTTAATAAACAGTCGCAGCCACCTATTCTTTGCAACCGCGTTGGGCTCCAGCTGTACGCCTTCACCTACTAGCGGCACACCTTCTTCCGAAGTTACGGTGTCAATTTGCCGAGTTCCTTCTACCGAGTTCTCTCAAGCGCCTGAGAATTTTCATCTCGCCCACCTGTGTCGGATTACGGTACGGTCGTTCCAGACTGGAGCTTAGTGGCTTTTCCTGGGAGCTGGGTATCGGGGCCTTCGCGGAGCAAGCTCCACTCGTTGTAACGCCTCAGCTAAGCCGCGCGGATTTGCCTACGCAGCACGCCTACACGTTTGAACCGGGACAACCAACACCCGGCGCACCTAACCTTCTCCGTCCCCACATCGCATCTGGAATCGGTACAGGAATATTGACCTGTTTCCCATCGACTACGCATTTCTGCCTCGCCTTAGGGGCCGACTCACCCTGCGCCGATGAACGTTGCGCAGGAAACCTTGGGCTTACGGCGACAGGGCCTTTCACCCTGTTTATCGCTACTCATGTCAGCAGTCGCACTTCCGATACCTCCAGCGTGCCTGACAGCACGCCTTCGCAGGCTTACGGAACGCTCTCCTACCAGACAGATATCCCGAAGGACATCTGAATCCACAGCTTCGGTGTATGGTTTGAGCCCCGTTACATCTTCCGCGCAGGACGACTCGATCAGTGAGCTATTACGCTTTCTTTAAAGGATGGCTGCTTCTAAGCCAACCTCCTGACTGTTTTAGCCTTCCCACCTCGTTAACCACTTAACCATACTTGGGGACCTTAGCTGGCGGTCTGGGTTGTTTCCCTCTCGTGTCCGGACGTTAGCACCCGGTGCACTGTCTCCCGCGCTGTACTTCCCGGTATTCGGAGTTTGCCATGGTTTGGTAGGGCGCTATGCCCCCCTAGCCATAACAGTGCTCTACCCCCGAGAGTAATACGCGAGGCACTACCTAAATAGTTTTCGGAGAGAACCAGCTATTTGCGGATTTGTTTGGCCTTTCACCCCTACCCACAGCTCATCCACCACTTTTTCAACAGTGGTTGGTTCGGTCCTCCAGCCGGTGTTACCCGACCTTCAACCTGGCCATGAGTAGATCATCCGCTTTCGGGTCTACACCTACCGACTGAATCGCCCTGTTCGGACTCGCTTTCGCTACGCCTCCGCTATGCGCTTAGGCTCGCCAGTAAATGTAAGTCGCTGACCCATTATACAAAAGGTACGCAGTCACCCCTTGCGGGGCTCCCACTTTTTGTATGCATACGGTTTCAGGTTCTATTTCACTCCCCTCCCGGGGTTCTTTTCGCCTTTCCCTCACGGTACTGGTTCACTATCGGTCGATCACGAGTATTTAGCCTTGGAGGATGGTCCCCCCGTCTTCGGACAGGATTACACGTGTCCCGCCCTACTTGTCGCAACCCTAGTTCCACCACCGCGTTTTCGCGTACGGGGCTATCACCCGCTGTGGCCGGACTTTCCAGACCGTTCCGCTAACACGATGGCTAAAGATTGCTGGCTATTCCGATTTCGCTCGCCACTACTATCGGAATCTCGGTTGATTTCTGTTCCTCTCCCTACTGAGATGTTTCAGTTCAGGAGGTTCGCCTCGCGCACCCTATGAATTCGGATGCGGATGACCCTTGCGGGCCGGGTTTCCCCATTCGGACATCTGCGGATCAAAGCCTGTTTGCCGGCTCCCCGCAGCTTTTCGCAAGCTACTACGTCCTTCGTCGCCTGTGATCGCCAAGGCATCCACCATATGCACTTGTTCGCTTGACCCTATAACCTTGAGGCCTCCGCTTGAGAGTGAGGCTCGCGGCCATAGGAATTCTCACGCTTGTGCCGGCCCCGCCCGACTAAGGAGGAGCCGTTTTGAATGCAATCACAACCCGTGTACTGATCCTGGAGGATCAATACACTTGCTTCTTCCGAATTGTTAAAGAGCGAACAGCCTCTCCGGTCAAAAGACCAGAAGTAAGCCTTTGGGCTTGCTTTTGATCTCTCGGGAACGCGTATCAGGAGGAAATCCCTTTCTTCATGCGGCTTGCGCTTCTCTCCTTTCATCAAATGGTGGAGGTGAACGGGATCGAACCGATGACCTCCTGCTTGCAAAGCAGGCGCTCTCCCAACTGAGCTACACCCCCGACAAAACTGGTGGGTCTGGATGGATTCGAACCATCGACCCCCGCCTTATCAAGACGGTGCTCTAACCAGCTGAGCTACAGACCCTGAATCCAGCATTCAGGATCCAGAGTCTCGCGCTGAATCCTGCTCTATAAAAAACAACCGATAGGTTGTGGACGCTGAAGCGAAGCTTGTCTCTAGAAAGGAGGTGATCCAGCCGCACCTTCCGATACGGCTACCTTGTTACGACTTCACCCCAGTCATGAATCTCACCGTGGTAGGCGCCCTCCTTGCGGTTAGGCTACCTGCTTCTGGTGAAACCCACTCCCATGGTGTGACGGGCGGTGTGTACAAGGCCCGGGAACGTATTCACCGCGACATGCTGATCCGCGATTACTAGCGATTCCGACTTCATGAAGTCGAGTTGCAGACTTCAATCCGGACTACGACGCACTTTCTGGGATTTGCTCCCCCTCGCGGGTTGGCATCCCTCTGTATGCGCCATTGTATGACGTGTGTGGCCCTACCCATAAGGGCCATGAGGACTTGACGTCATCCCCACCTTCCTCCGGTTTGTCACCGGCAGTCTCATTAGAGTGCCCAACTGAATGTAGCAACTAATGACAAGGGTTGCGCTCGTTGCGGGACTTAACCCAACATCTCACGACACGAGCTGACGACAGCCATGCAGCACCTGTGTCCAGGTTCCCTTTCGGGCACACCCGACTTTCATCGGGCTCCCTGGCATGTCAAGGGTAGGTAAGGTTTTTCGCGTTGCATCGAATTGAACCACATCATCCACCGCTTGTGCGGGCCCCCGTCAATTCCTTTGAGTTTTAATCTTGCGACCGTACTCCCCAGGCGGGCAACTTCACGCGTTAGCTGCGTTACTAAAGGAGTTCATCCTCCAACAACTAGTTGCCATCGTTTAGGGCGTGGACTACCAGGGTATCTAATCCTGTTTGCTCCCCACGCTTTCGTGTATCAGCGTCAGTGCTGGCCCAGGGGGCTGCCTTCGCCATCGGTGTTCCTCCAGATCTCTACGCATTTCACTGCTACACCTGGAATTCCACCCCCCTCTGCCGCACTCCAGCCTCATAGTTTCCAACGCAGTTCCCAAGTTAAGCTCGGGGATTTCACATCGGACTTGCGAGACCGCCTACGCACGCTTTACGCCCAGTAATTCCGATTAACGCTTGGACCCTACGTATTACCGCGGCTGCTGGCACGTAGTTAGCCGGTCCTTCTTCTTCGGGTACCGTCATCGACGCGGGATGTTACCCCGCGCCATTTCGTCCCCGCCGAAAGAGCTTTACAACCCGAAGGCCTTCTTCACTCACGCGGCATGGCTGGATCAGGCTTTCGCCCATTGTCCAAAATTCCCCACTGCTGCCTCCCGTAGGAGTCTGGGCCGTGTCTCAGTCCCAGTGTGGCTGGTCGTTCTCTCAAACCAGCTACGGATCGTCGCCTTGGTAGGCCGTTACCCCACCAACTAGCTAATCCGGCATCGGCCGCTCCTATAGTGTGGGGCCTTGCGGTCCCCCACTTTCATCCGTAGATCGTATGCGGTATTAGCCTCGATTTCTCGAGGTTGTCCCCCGCTACAGGACACGTTCCGATGTATTGCTCACCCGTTCGCCACTCTACTCGGGGTTGCCCCCTTTCGCGTACGACTTGCATGTGTAAGGCATGCCGCCAGCGTTCAATCTGAGCCAGGATCAAACTCTTCAATTCAATCCTGAATACTCACTCAAAGTCATTGCAAAGGTTAAAAAACCTTGCTAGACCGGTGTGAGCTTGGTTAAAGCTTAAGTTGTGACGCCCAATACAGCGGCATCACTGGCTTCTCCCAGCGCCCACACCTATCGGCTGTTCAATTTGTTAAAGAGCGTTCCCCGGGCAGGGGTTCTGCGTCCGGCCGAACCCGCGCATTTGCGTTCACAGCGAGGGTTGGTTGCGGGGATAGGATTTGAACCTATGACCTTCGGGTTATGAGCCCGACGAGCTGCCAGACTGCTCCACCCCGCGCCCGGTACAGAAGGGAGATTATAGCGGCCGGCTCGAAATCGTGTCAAACCTTTTTGCGCCGCAACACCCTCATTCGCAGCGGCCTTTATCATCAGGACGCCAGGGATTGCTCATGGTGCTGAGCGACTCGAGAAACACGACGAGGTCCGTCTGCTCGGCAGCGCTGAGGCGCAGCGGCTTCACCTCTCCGGGTCCGCCGGTCTCCGAATAATGGCGCACGACGTCGGCGATCCGCTCGATCTCGCCGTGGTGGCCATACGGGGGCGTGAGCAGCATGTGGCGCAGGGTCGGGACCTTGAACGCGCCGGCCTCGCCCGCGTCCTTCATGGCAACCCGCGTCCCCTCGGCGGTCGATCGAACCGGGTCGTCGTTGTAGGGCCCGAGCAGGTTGAAGCGGCTCTCGCGCAGGCGCTTCACCCCTTCGATGCGGCCGGGGTCGGGGCGCTTTCCGAGCGTGGCAAACCCGTTCGCGTGGAATTCGCCGTCGCTGAAATTCGGCCCGGAATGGCAGCGGTCGCAGCCGCCCTTGCCGATGAAGATCCTCAGCCCGCGCTGGGCGGCCTCGGAATAACGCCAGGGCGCGATGCGCTCGCCGCGCGCGAGCGCGTTGCGGAACTGGTCGAAGGGCGTGGGCGGGCTGTCGAGCGTCTCCTCGAACGCGGCGAGCGCTTTGGCGACGTCCACCAGCACCCGCTCGTCGTCGGTCGCCGACGGCACGGCCCCGAAGGTCCTGCGGTAGCGGCAGGTGAGCTGCTCGTCCCTGCGCACCAGTTCGGCGACGCGCCGCGGGCTGGCACCCAGCTCGCGCGGGTCGAGCATGGGGCGGATATTCTGCGACCACAGGCTGTCCGAGGCGCCGTCCCAGCCGTACCAGCGTCCCAGCCGCACGTTCATGAGCGTGGGCGTGTTGCGCTCTACCTCGGCCGCCGCGGCGCCTCGCGTCTGGTTGTCGGTCCAGTTGCGCTCTGGAACGTGGCAGGTCGCGCACGAGAAGCTTCCCGCCGCGGACAGGCGCGGCTCGAAGAACAGCAGCTCCCCGAAGATCACCGCCTCGCGCGTGCCCGATACCCGGTTGCTCGGGTCGTTCCGCACCGGAACCGGCCACGGGCCGTGCGCGAGAATGGCGCGGATCTCGCTCTCGCTGAAGGTCGGCGCGCCCTCCTCGCCCGCCGCGGCGACGGGCAGGAGCAGCGCCAGTATGCAGGCGAAGGCGACCGGCTTCACGTGCGCTCCGCTTCCACGCTGCGCGGCTGCCACACCATGAGCCGCCTCTCAACGAGGCCCACCAGCCAGTCAAGCAGCAGCGCGAATGCCGTCAGCAACACGATCCCGGCGACGACGGTGTTCATGTCGAAGAATCCCTCGGCCTGATGTATGAGATAGCCTACTCCTCTGGCCGACCCGAGGTATTCACCGACCACCGCGCCGACGAAGGCGAGCCCGACCGAGTTGTGCAGGCTTGCGAACACCCAGCTCATTGCGCTCGGCACGTAGACGTAGCGCAGCAGCTGCCGCGGGCTCGCGCCGAGCATGCGCGCGTTCGCAAGGACCACCGGGCTCACCTCGCGCACGCCCTGATAAACGTTGAAGAACACGATGAAGAACACGAGCGTCACGCCGAGCGCGACCTTCGAGGCGATGTCCAGACCGAACCACACAAAGAAGATCGGAGCGAGGATCACGCGCGGCATGGCGTTGATCGCCTTGATGTAGGGATCGAGGATCGCCGCCGCCGCTGGAGCGAGCGCGAGCCAGAGGCCGACCGCCACGCCGAGGACCGTGCCGATGAGAAACGCAAGCAGGGTCTCGACCAGCGTCACCCAGAGGTGCACGTAGATCTCGCCACCGGCGAACCAGCGCCACAGGCGCTCCGCCACCTTGAGAGGCTCACCGAAGAAGAAAGCGGCCTGGTTGGGCTCGGAAAAGTAGATCGGCGGCAGCAGCGTCGGGCTCGTGAGCACGTACCACGCGACGAGCAGCATCCCCAGCAGGAATCCCTGCCAGAACCGCAGCCGGAACCGGCCTCTCCATCCGCTATTGCCGCTGTTGCCGCTCATAGCCCTTGAGCACCTCTTCCTTCATCGCGTGCCAGATGCGCGTGTGGATCTCGATGAACCGCGGCGAGAGCCGGATCTCCGCGACGTCGCGCGGCCGCGGCAGGTCGATGGCGTAGTCCCCGATCACGTGGGCCTCCGGCCCGGCCGACAGCACCACCACGCGGTCCGAGAGCGAGATCGCCTCCTCCAGGTCGTGGGTGATGAACACCACCGACTTGCGGTCCGCGCCCCACAACTCGAGCAGCTCGTTCTCCATCAGCTGGCGCGTCTGGATGTCGAGCGCAGAGAAAGGCTCGTCCATGAGCAGGATCTGGGGGTCGAGGATGAGCATCTGGGCGAGCGCGACGCGCTTGCGCATACCGCCCGAGAGCTGGTGCGGGAAGCGCCTCTCGAACCCCGCCAAGCCGACCCGCTTCAGCCAGTCCCTGCCGCGCGCCTCCGCCTCTCCGCGGCCGACGCCGCGGAACTCGAGTCCCGCGACGACGTTCTCCAGCGTATTGCGCCAGGGCATCAGGGCTTCGGCCTGGAACATGTAGCCGGCTCGCGGATTCACGCCCTCGAGAGGCTCGCCAAACACCGCCACCGACCCGGCCGACGGAGCGAGCAGGCCCGCGGCGACGTTGAGCAGAGTGGACTTGCCACAGCCCGTCGGGCCCACCACCGAGACGAATTCCCCTTCGGCGACGCGCAGCGTCGCGCCGCGCACCGCGGTGTAGCGCAGCGACGCATCGTCGCGCGAGGCGAAGGTGCACTCGATTCCGTCGAGCGCGAGAGCCGGCGTCATCAGGGTCCTGTCATTCCGAGCGCAGCGAGGAATCTGCTTGCCGACCTCGAGAAAAGAGATCCCTCGTCGCCGCGAGGCGGCTGCTCGGGATGACCGCGCGTTCGCACGCTCACTTGTACTTCGCGTTCGCTTTCTTGACGAACTCGTTCGTGTAGGTGAGCTCGAGCTTGATCTCCTTTGCCTTCACCTCGGGGTTGAAAGACGGTATCACCCTGAGCGCGGTCTTCGCCCCGGCGTCCGAGATCGTGCCGTCGGTCGAGATTGCCTCCTTCACCTTGTTGAAGGAGAAGAGGTACAGCGCCGCGTCTCCCAGCAGATAGGACTCGGGGACGGTGCGCAGCACGTCCTTCGGGGAGGCGCGATGAATCCACTTGTCGGCGCGCACGATGGCGTTCGTCATCGCCTGGACCGTGTTCGGATTCTTCCTGATGAAATCGACCGGAGCGTACAGGCAGCCCGCGGGCATGGGACCGCCGAGCACCTGCTCGGTCCCCTTGAGGGTGCGCGTGTCGGCGATGATCTTCACGTCGCCGTCCTGCTCGAGCCTGGTCATCACCGGATCGGTGTTGGACACGGCGTCGATCTGCCCGCTCTTCAGCGCCGTGATCGCGGTCGCGCCCAGCCCCACGCCGACGACCGAGATGTCCGAGGGCTTGAGGCCGTCGCGGGAGATGAAGTAGTTGACGATCATGTGCGTGCTCGAGCCCGGCGCCGAGACTCCGACCTTGAGGCCCTTCAGGTCCCTGGGCGACTTGTAGGTCTTCGCGCGCGCGGAGGAGATCCCGATGGCGATCTGTGGCGCGCGTCCCTGCTGCACGAAGCATTGCAGGTACTGGCCCTTGGGCTGCATGTTGAGGGTGTGCTCGTACGCTCCCGACACCACGTCCGCGCTCCCGCCGACCACCGCGCGCAGCGCCTGCGATCCGCCAGCGAAGTCCGCGATATCGACCGTCAGCCCCTCGTCCCTGAAATACCCGAGTTGCTCTGCGATCGTGAGGGGCAGATAGTACAAAGAGGCCTTGCCCCCGACCGCGAGCTTGACCTCCTTCTTCTCGAGTCCTTGCGCGCCCGCGAGGAGCGGAGAAGCGGCGAGCACGAGCGTTGCGAGATACCTTAGAAATAACATTAGAGTCCCCCTTTATCGTATTGATTATTCTCGTGCATAATGCACTCTAGAACAGCGATCCCTGTGCCGGCGGAGGACGCCTGAACCTCGCCACCTCCACCCGGTACCCCTTTTCGGCATTCAGCCCGAGGCGTCGGCACGCGACCTCGAAGCGCGCGTGGAGCAGGTCGGCAAACTGTCCCTCGCCCCTCATGCGGCTGCCGAATTCAGGGTCGTTCTCCCGGCCGCCGCGCAGGTCGCGGATGCGCGCCATGATGTGCGCGGCCTTGAGCGGATGGTGCCGCTCGAGCCAGCCCTTGAACAGGTCCTTCACTTCCCAGGGAAGGCGCAACACCGTGAAGCTCGCCGAGCGCGCACCGGCCGCGGCGACGGCCTCGAGAACGGTCTCCATGTCCTTGTCGTTGAGGAAAGGAACGATGGGAGCGACGAAAACGCCCACCGGAACACCGCGCGCCGCGAGATGCCGCACTGTCTCGACGCGGCGATACGGTGCAGCCGCCCGCGGCTCCAGCGTGCGGGCAATCTCGCCGTCCAGGGTGCCGATGGAGATGAACACCTGCACCAGCTTCTCCCGGGCCATGGCCTCGAGCAGGTCGAGGTCGCGCTCGATGAGCGAGCCCTTGGTGACGATCCCCACCGGGTGCCGGAACTCCCAGAGTACCTCGAGGATGCCGCGCGTGATCCGGTGCCTGCGCTCGGCCGGCTGGTACGGGTCGGTGTTGGCGCCCAGCGAGATCAGATCGGGGCGGTAGTTCGGGCGCGAGAGCTCCTCGCGCAGGAGCGCCGCCGCGTTCTCCTTGGCGAAGATGCGAGTCTCAAAGTCCAGCCCCGGCGACAGCCCCAGGTAGGAGTGTGTCGGCCTCGCGTAGCAGTAGACGCAGCCGTGCTCGCAGCCCTGGTAAGGATTGATCGACTGGCTGAATGGCAGATCGGGCGAATCGTTGCGCGAGATGATCGAGCGCGCCTGCCGCAGCGTGATGACCGTCTGCGGGTGCGGCTCGAGGTGATCGTCCTCTTCGCGCCTGCGCTCGATCCTCTCGAAGCGGCCCGCCGGGTTGTCCGCGGACCCGCGCCCCTTGATCGCCGCCTTGTCCACGGCTACACCGCCTTGCGCTCGCGCAGCGCCGCGATCTCGGCGCGCCCGTAGCCGTGGGCGGCGAGCACCGCTTCGGTGTGCTCGCCCAGCTCCGGCCCCACCCAGTCGATGTCGCCCGGCGTCCCGGAGAGCTTGGGCACAACGCCGGGCACCTTGAGCGCGGTCCCGTCCCTGAGCTTCACTTCGCGGACCATGCCGCGCGCAAAGTAGTGCGCGTCGGCCGCGATGTCGGCCATGCTGTAGATCTTCCCGCTCGGGACCTGCGCAGCGGCGAGCGCGGCGAGAACCTCCTCCGCGTCGCGCTTCCCGGTCCACTCGCCGATCGCGGCGTCGAGCTCGTCGGCGCGCTTCGCGCGTCCCGCGTTGTCGGCGAGAGCCGGGTCCCCGGCGAGATCGCCGCGCCCGATCATGAGCATGAGGCGCTTGAATATGCTGTCGGCGTTCGCGCCGATCACGATGTGCTGTGCGTCGCGGGTCAGGTAGGTGTTCGACGGCACGATGCCCGTGAGGTTGGTGCCCGTGCGCTCCCTGATCTCCCCGAACAGGTCGTACTCGGGCAGCGCCCCCTCCATCATGTTGAACACGGCCTCGTAGAGCGCGACGTCGACGACCTGCCCCTTTCCGCCGTTCGCGTCGCGGTGATGCAGGGCCATGAGCGCGCCGATCACCCCGTGCAGCGAGGCGAGCGCGTCGCCGATCGACAGATTGGGGCGCACGGGCGGCCGGTCCGGAAAGCCCGTCACGTAGCGCAGCCCGCCCATCGACTCCGCGACCGCTCCGAACCCGGTCTGGTCGCGGTAGGGACCGGACTGCCCGAACCCCGAAAGCCGCAGCATGACGAGGCCGGGATTGCCGGCGGCGAGCCGCTCGTATCCCAGGTCCCATTTCTCAAGCGTCCCGGGCCGGAAGTTCTCGATCACCACGTCGGCGTCCCGCGCGATGCGGCGCACGATCTCCTGCCCTTCGGGCAGCCTCAGGTCCGCGGTCACGGACTTCTTGTTGCGGTTCTGCACGTACCACCACAGCGACGTGCCGCGGTGGAGCTTGCGCCACTTGCGCAGCGGGTCGCCGCCCGGCGGCTCGACCTTGATCACCTCGGCACCGAAATCGGCGAAGAACTTGCCCGCGAAGGGGCCCGCGATGAGCTGGCCAAGCTCCAGCACCTTCAGCCCCGCGAGCGGCTTGCTCATACGGGCCTGCGCTCGGCCACGGCCTGCGCGAGCGTCCCGGTGTCCACGTACTCCAGCTCTCCGCCCACGGGGACGCCGCGCGCGATGCGCGTGACGCGCAGCGCGCGGCCCTTGAGCATCTCGCCGATGTAGTGCGCAGTGGCCTCGCCCTCGTTGGTGAAATTGGTGGCGACGATGACCTCCCTCAC